>ERZ831979.12-NODE-12-length-203880-cov-8.262617_pt1 | contig 203880 bp, 217 predicted proteins | sample MGYA00519952_ERZ831979 | MGnify/ENA primary metagenome ERZ831979 (study PRJEB31850, sample SAMEA3708723) | human gut metagenome | biome: human gut; feature: human-associated habitat; material: faeces | place: China | collected 2014 ...
AAAATATCAATAAACCCCTGTCGTTTTAAAACGACAGGGGTTTATTGATATTTTTTTAGTTATTCCTAAACCGACATTTCTTCTTAAAATTATACAGTGCTTTCTTATTACATATGCTCAGTTATTTAATAACTATCTGGCAATTCAAACATTTCATATATCATTAACTCTATTACTTCCACCATCGTAAAATCTCCCTATTCTACAATAATAACAGAAAGAAGATGATAGTTATGGACACTTTAACCTTTAATAGCAACACTTATAGCGGTACCTACACTCCTGGTAATAACGGAGTTCCATGCACATTTACGGTGGTGGTTGGAACACTGTCGCCTACTGTAGGCGACAATTTGACGTTAGCTAGAATAAATAATCGAAATGTTTATATTCAAGATAGCGCAAACAACAACCAGTACATTGTAACCCTTGCCTAAATTCCTCTGCATTATAAAATAAAAAGAATACCATATGGTATTCTTTTTATTTTACTTTTGATTCTCATCCGAATTATTTTTATCACTATAAATTCTAAAGGCACTACGAAATACCAGAAAGAAACATAATAAAAGCGTTACTATATCCCCGCTGTCAGAGATATTGAAATTTAAACGCCGTAACACGAAAATATAAAGAAAAATTACAAAAATTATAGTATAATCCTGCTGCTTCATTATCTTCACCCCAATATATTATACCCCGCTGATTTTATTATACCATCTCCTGATATTAGTGCTGTATTTTATTATTTACAAAATAAAATACAGCACTAAAAAATAATGCAAAACACTGCCAGTCATCACAAATAAATGCCATACTGAATGCATAAATTTATGTTTTTTATCAGCATAGAAAAAAATTCCTATTGTATAAGCTAATCCACCACTTACTAACAACATTAGACCATCTGCAGGTAACATTTTCCACAAATACGGCAAAGCAATAATAACAGACCATCCCATAAGCACATACATCAGCAACGACAGTTTTTCCCACCTGCTGAGACTTATCGCATTGAGAGTGATCCCTACAACTGTCAGCAGTAAATTTATCCCTAATAACTTCCAACCTAACTCAGGCGGTAATAAAACAATACAAATAGGTACATAACTACCTAAAATCAAAAGAAAAATCGAACAATGATCAAGCACCTGAAAAATCTTTTTCGCGGTACTGTTTGTTATAGCATGATATATTGTAGACATCAGATAAAGAAAAATCAGGCAAAAACCATATATCGCCGCACTGACAATACCGCTGACACTGCTGTTATAGGATGCATAAACGATCAAAACAACAGTACCAAGAACAGCCAACAGTGCGCCGATGCCATGTGAAACGGCATTAGCTATTTCCTCACCTAAAGACTGCCTGTTTAAACTGCTCATATAATCAACCTCCAGTCTTACGTAGTAAATTATAGCACTATCCGTTAAAAAAAGTGTGACAATAAAGTTAACCTCTTACTTTATTTTCAAAACATTTTCTAAAAGTAACTATTATCAACATTTTCCAAAATATAATCGAAACAATTAGTAAAAAGCATTTTAGATTCGATATAAGGAGTAATAACGCTTCTAAACAAGCCATTCCCTCTAAAAACAATTATTTTAAACTTTTTTTCAAGTTTTTTAGCATTGCTTAATTCATATTTCTTTAATATGATTAATTCAGAAAGTAAAATTAAACTTCAAGAAAATCATTGGAATTCTTATGAAGCTATTTTTTTACAAGAAAGGACTGATTTTTATGACTACAAGAAAAATAAAAAAATTAACTACAGGACAACGTACAATTGATGGCGCAGGCGTACATCTGGTCCGTGTACTTGGCCACGATACAGTAATGGACTATGACCCGTTTTTAATGCTGGATTCTTTTGACTCACATAATCCTACCGACTACATTAAGGGTTTTCCAATCCATCCTCATAGAGGTATTGAAACTATTTCTTATCTTGTTCAAGGCGAAATGACACACCAGGATAGTTTAGGCAATAAAGGAACAATCCGCAGCGGCGAAAGCCAATGGATGACTGCCGGCAGTGGTATCATGCACCAGGAAATGCCCCAGGCCAGCAAACATATGCTTGGCGTACAGCTTTGGCTGAACCTGCCCCAAAAAGAAAAAATGACTGATCCAACCTATTTTGACATTACCGGAAATATGATAGGCAGTAAAAAAACAGATAATGCTATAATACATGTGCTTGCAGGTGAATATGACTCTATAAAAGGTGTTGAACCACCTCATATCAAGGCAACTATCTATGATGTAGAACTACAGGCAGGCAAGTCAATCACACTGCCAACTAAAACTGAGGATAATGTTTTTATCTTTTTGATTGAAGGCAATGCTATAATAGACGGCACCAATATTCCAGAAAAAACTGCCGTGCTCTTTAGTGAGGGCGATGAAATATCTGTCAGTGCTGAATCAGATAAACAATTACGTTTTATGTTCTGTTCTGCTAAGCCTTTAAAAGAACCTGTATCTTGGGGTGGACCAATTGTGATGAATACGCGCGAAGAGCTAAATGAGGCTTTTAAAGAACTTGACAAAGGAACTTTTATCAAACATAATGCAGCCCATCTTGATTAATCAGTAATACTATCCAAGAGCTGTTAAATATTAAAAAATACACACAAAAGCCGCAACCAAAGGTTGCGGCTTACTTTTTATTTGGTGGGCCCAGCTGGGTTCGAACCAGCGACCAACCGGTTATGAGTTATAACATCTAAATATTATATCATCATTTATGTAACATTTACGTTCTAAATTATTTCGTTTAAATGTGTTTTAGTGTTAAAATGTAAATATTTTAAACATTGTAACTATAGTTTTTTTTTTAAAGACCGTCTAATTTACCGGAATTGATATTTCTCTCTTTTCATTTTTTTAGAATTCACACATATACGGCATTACTTTTTTGCAAAGATACCATTCTCATAAACAGAACGCCTGCTTTCTGCTTTCAAAAATGCTTTTATGAGGATTTTTACCTGCGAACAAATTAAGCGCCTTTAAAACGAATTTAAACGCAAATCTCGAAAATTGATTTTTACCGCTCAAACAAATCTGTTTTCGATCACAGTCACATTTATTTTTATAATAACTTATGCTATAATAACCCTCAGACAGTCGATGTGTCGGTTTCCTCTGCTCGTCAGGGGGTGATAGTATGTCAGTTTTTGAAGCATTGTCCTTGATGATCGCTTTCGGAACTCTGATTGCTGTTATCGTTTTATCCCGCTAATTAGCGTAAGATAAAAAGAAACCGCATACTGCGTACGCGGCTTCCTTTCACTTTTTTCATTTTGAGGGAGAGCCGACGTGCCAGCATCGACTGTCTCTTTGTGGTATTTTACCACACTTTTAAAACTATTACAAGAAAAAATGCTTTAAGTTTAATTGAGCAGATACAACTATATAAACCCAAAAACGTAATATTCCCTAACCGCAAAGGCACTGTAATAGTGCCTTTTTATTTTGGCAATTCTGTTATTTTGTTTTCTTCAATGGCTTTTTTATGTTTCTGATCATCAGCACTTATAAAACCAAATGAATGGTATTGTTGCTGAGCGTCGGTTAATTTTTCCTTAGTCTTGGTCCGCATATCGTCAGTAATAGCATTGACCATGACCTGGTTACTTAACATAGCATTAGTATTTTTACTTGTTGCAAGTAAACCTTTAAGCATGAGTTCTTTCTGCTTCTCACTTATGACACCTTTAGAATAATCATTCAAAATCTTATCACGTTGCAGCTCGATCCTACTGCTTATATCTGCTGATTTTTGTGCCACATCAACCGAATTTTTATATTCCTTTTCATACGCTTCAGACAATCTTGCGTGATTAGCTTTCCAGGCTTCAGGAGTATTACCATATTTATCACTCAAAAAATCAATGCTATACAAGTTCTCAACCTTCGCCTGGTATGTATTCTCAGCTCCGATTATACCATTAACGCTATTAGATAATATATTAGCTTCCTTGACGACTGTCAAAACTTCTTTTTCTACTTGACCAAGATCATCAATGAATCCAAAAAATTCTTCCTGCAGATCTCGCAGCGTTGTTATTTCTGATAATATTTTAGTTTCCTCAACAACTTTCTGAGTTTCTTTAGCCACTCGCGCTACATCGATCACAGAACCACCACGAAATTTTGCGCTTGCAAAAGACGTTGCAATAATCATAGACAGCAAGCCCGCAGTTATCGAGATTATGACTTTTTTCTTTTTCATTTTTACCTGCTCCTTTTGGTATATAAGTTATTTACGTTATATACATTAAATACTATATATAATGTATATACGTTATATAGCCTAATTGTTGAGAAGCGCATTAAAATGCTTTGTGACCCGAGTAGATAAGATTGGTACCATCCATACTAAAAAAGTAAACGCTAGTACAAATACTACAAACGTAGCAACACTATCTGCTGTTAGTGGTTCAAATCCGTTCAAAGTATTTATCACAATCGAATAAATAAAGGCTGATACTATCAAATCAAAGATAGCCGTAAAAACTGCTGAAATAAGATTTTTACCATAATACTCTGTTTTAGAATATATCATCAATGGAATACCCAATGCCCCGAATACGCACATAATATAAAAAACAACAAGCTTATACACCATGTAGAAGGTCACAAACAGGCACAGCGTTAAAATGATTGGAACTAATATCATAAGTAGTAGCTGAGTAAGAAATGAAAACTGTTCGTTTATGTGTAAAAAAGGCTTAATAAGGTGTGTTACAGACGTGAAAAAAGCCTCAAACTGCAAGAAACTGCTTTCAGAAAAGGCTTGTCCAGAATATGTACTGCTAATATCTTCGATCATAGGTACAAACATATTCGACACTAGCCAATGCCAGCTCTGCAGCAGCCAAAAGAAGAACCCATAACGCATTATTTTGGGTATCAACTCTGAAAAATCTTTAATAGGCAGAACTCCGAGAACACCTGCAAGTAAATAAACAGCCAAATCGATTACAAACAAACTTATCATTAATTCTACTAAATTTTCTGATGCAAAATCCAAGGCAGGCTTTAGTGATTCAAGAATTTTCTTGGTTGCCTTCAGCAGCTCTTCGCTCGGAGCAAAATAATTACTGAAATCAAAATCAATATTTGGAACAATATTACCAAATACCCCAGTACTATTATTCGGGTCCCAACCTGATAAATCCCACTGACTAGCAATATAATCAAGCGGATCTGTAGTATCCCCAAAAACATCAAGTAATCTGCGTTCAACATGAACGTGCGGGCCTGTTGAATTACCCGTACTGCCTGATATAGCAATTACCTGCCCTTGTACAACGTGTGTACCAACTGGATAAAGTAGTTGAGAATTATGCCCCATATTCCAGCATACACCATTGGCATCCTGAACAGATATAAAATATCCATATCCACCACACCAACCACTGTAGACGACAGTGCCAGTCGCCAGCGATGGTACGCCAACTCCAGTAGGAACAGCGATATCAACTCCCTCATGCCCCTTTCCAATACCAAAAATAGGATGGATACGCCAACCATATACAGAAGTTACTTCTCCAGAAAAAGCATATGCACTATTCATCAGCAATATCATTAAAAGTAGTATAACAAAAGAAGTTATATAAATTTTTTTATTTTTCATATCATGACCACTCAATCAACATATTAATGCGATTTTTCATTAAATATAGACTGATGCTGCTGAATATCAGAAATTAATTCCTGTTCTCTGTGCATCATAGATTTACTAGAAATGCCATAATATTTAATCAGATATCTACGAAATGCATCATCAAATGAAGGAGGTTCATTTACATTACATTTTCTCTTTATCGAATTATATAAATACATGTAATCATAAGCCAACAACCAATGTTGCCGGTAACGCTTACGGAAATATAATGTAGAATATAATAATATTATTATTAATAAGACAAGAATGATTATCATCAACGTTGCTCCTTGTGTCATAATATTTATAAAAAATATCAGAGAAACTTATAAAATAAGTTAATTTTGATTATTGCCATTTAGAACTCTATATGCAGCAATTCTTTTCATTGCTATGATTTGCAATTGATATTTGTTGTCTGCCGGGAGTTCTTTTATCACATCATTACAAGAGCGATCAATCCAAAATTTATAGTTAAATACAGGTTTTGAGTTAGTTTGGTATAAATCAAAAAGACTCGGCATCATACTGCTGTAAATTGTTCCCGGTTCACCAATTAGCTCTGCCAAAGTTGGCATAATTTGCATATGGCAGCCATATGCAGGCTCATCTAATAAAAATTTATTTATGCCAAATCCATAAATAATGCAGGGAACAGCAGAATAAGTTATATGATCAACCTCGCTGGCAAATGAAAAGCGTTCGGCGTGATCTCCAGTAATCAAATATAACGCATCAGGATAAAGTTTTTTTGAACGCGCTACATAATCACCTATAACCTGGTCTGTATACCAAATATGCCCTAATTCCCGCATAGTTTTGTCATCACCGGCAATAGTTGCCGGCAATTTTTTTCGTACAGCTTTAACGTCAAATCCTTCGGCTTGTATATCAATGCTATACGGAGGATGATTGCTGGTTGTTAAAATTATATTGAAGATTTTTTCATTAGGATCGCATCCCTTCAAATAATTTTCTACCTGTTGAAAAAGAACTTTATCTGGACAGCCCCACGCATTTCCGCCTTTATATTTAAAATCACCTGCAGCGAAAAATTCATCGAAGTTTTGAGCCTTTACGAACTTTTTGATATTCTGCCAAGAATCAAAACCACCATACCAGAATACTGTTTTATAGCCTAATGATTTCATTATACTTCCGATACCGGTAGCATATTTACTGCGAAAACTTTCCTGCCGATAATTTTCATGAAGATCTATTGCCGGTAATCCTGTGATAAAACCATTAACAGTAGTCATAGTTCCGGAGCCATGAGCAAGCATTGCTTCTGTATGGATACTGTTCTTCGATTGCTGAATCTTTAAGCATTTGTCAACCAAACCTAAACTTTGATATTCCGGCAGAAAAGGCCATAAAGGAAAGCTTTCCCCAATAATCAATGAAACCATGCGCGGTTTACCTGGTAATTTTTTGCTCTGCACCTGCTTAAAGAATGCCTGATCAATACCGTCTGCATTAGGATTTCCACCTGCAGATAATATGGAATTTCTGAGATCCTCCGGAGAAATTTCAATATCCGTTTTAGGCAAACGTTTATAATAAGATCTGACGCGATACAGAGCCTGTCCATCATCAAGAACAGCTTCATTAAGAAGATGCGATTTCAAACGGTTGGCACTTTCCCAATTTATACTTTTCTCATAATTAAAAGCGCCACCATAACGGACAAAAACACAAAATATTGCCAGGAAGACTATAACAAGTATGGTTGCTGCTTTTGAGTGCATCAAATATCGGCCGCTATACGTTTTTTTCTTTAACCACATCTTCAGCGGGTGAGCTAAAATAATTCCACCTAATATAGCTGCAGGCAGCTTCAGCAATAACTGGTATTCCTGAATGGCTGTAATTAAAATTGCCCATTTGTCATCGTACAGGCCATTAATGATCATCATATCAAAGCCGTTATTAAAGATTGTGTAATACGTCAGCCTGGTAGCAAAGCAGATAGTAAAAAATATTATCACCAGGTAGTGCCATCTTATCCTGATCTTATTCGCCGGCCAGCGTAAAAATATTAACTGTGGCAGCATACATAATACGCAACTCAGCAGCATTATAGCTCCGGCCGTTTTCAAGCTGAGCCTAAAACCATACCAAAGAGTTGTCATGATTTCTTCGATATTTGAAGATTGATCAAAAACAATAATAAAACTCAATCTAAAAAGCGAAAATAGCAAACAGTAAAATATAAAACACTTAAATTCTTGTTGTAGATTTTCCCAAAATAAATATTTCCTTCGCAAATGAGTTTTTCACCACACTTTTCCTAATTTCTAAAAATATTTGATTTGATTGTTCGTTTTAAAGCCGACCAATAAAAGACCGCTTAGTTTAATACCTTTAGCTTTAAAAAAGCGCTTACAAGCAAATTTCATTGAAGAATTTTTGAAAAAATCATAAGAATTGTTGGTTTATTACACAAATAATACAATGGAATAGCGAAAATAAAGATCGGTCCAAGAGCAAGACGGTAATTCCTGTTACCGGTTACCATCAACGCTATTGCAGCGATAATACCACCAAGCAGGAAAGCAAAACAAAGAAAATGGAGGATTTGCGGCCAAGACCAATAACATCCTAATATCCCCAACAGGTAAACATCACCAAGACCAAAAGCTTCTTCCTGATAGACTCTGTAAGCAACCCAGTATATTAGAAAGCCTATTGCTGCAGCTGCACCCCCTCCAATTATTGCGCTACTAAAATTGCCGTTATAGGCTTGAAAAACCATCACGGTAATAAACAACCCAATCATATCTCTATCATAGATATATTGTGTTTTTGAATCAATGTAAGATATTGTTAGAAACCAAATTATCATTATTATCTGTAATATAAAATTAACTATTTCCATATCTGTTATCTTCTTTTTATCCGCTTTCACTCGTTGAATCATCGATAGTTGACGGTAAAGTTTTATTAGAGTAAGGGGACTCCTTAATTCCTGTACTATACTTAGTTTTTAATGTGAAACTGCGCTCTTTCATTGTGTAGGAAAAACTTTCAGCAGAAAAACCATGAAGTCCCATTAATTCAAAAAAATCATCTGAAAGTTTTTCTGGCAGTTCTCCGTGAGTTGCATAATATTTGACTAAAGCATTATCTAATTGTGCCGTTTGAGTCAGCAGAGTCTTATCACTAACAGATGTTCTTATACTGCGGGAACTGATCATGTTTCCTCCGGAAACAAGAATCATGACGATAGCCAAATATATAACAAGTCTTACTAGCATTAAATTATCACGCTTCCTTTTAGGCTGCCTTAATGAGCCAATATACAGCCTTATTTATCGGTCGAATTTCACTTGCTGTAGGAGTACCTCTACTGAGATCCAGATATGTTGAATAACTTTTATTGCCATCATCATCACCAACAAGATGATTTGGATGGCTTCCCTGGTAAAATACCCCGTCATACCCGCTCCAGGAGTCTACGCCCATTGGGAAAGATCCTGAAACATTCCGGACTGCATCACCTTGTAAAACCCCTAAGGCTTCAGAAGAATGAGTTACAGTCCCATAGTGCGTACTTATCTGACTACCGTATCCGCGTAAAAATACGCCCTGGTAATCAGGCACGTTATTGCCTACTATCGCCCGCAGCTCTGGGTAAGCCGCAGTGCTTTGTCCGTTGCAAATAAGCCAGGTCCCACCATCTTTCGGCATTGTTGTTGATGCCCAGGCTATTATCGTACCTATCGGCACTCCAGACGATTCTTCTTTTTCAATGCTGGATCGTGGGATTTTCAACTTAACGCGGGCCAGACTATCGCCCTTTTTATAAACACTTACCGTGACTGTACGCTGCTTTATATCATCGTCATTTACAGTTTCAGTAGATAGTTCTACTTCATCTTGAAATTGGGTGTCAGGTACATCCTTTAAAGGCTGCGTTTCGAGATCTTCATACTTGGTCAGCTTTATGAGTTCTGCTTTGCTGGCAGCATATTGTTGTGCTTGAATGGCAATATTACTGCTGTTCAGACCTGAAAACGTCGTTTGCATCATTTGTGTGAACGCTAAGCCTAAAATGCTGAAAACCAGTGATGCAATTACTACTATTGATATTAAACTGCTGCCGCGACAGCGTGCGGCTGTTTTTTCCTGATTGAAATTTATGATTCGTTTCATATATACCCTCCAGCTAACAGCTCAGGGTACCTGATTTAAAATTTCAAGAAATGGCTAATCGTCAGGCTGCTTTTATGAGCCAATATACAGCCTTATTTACGGGCCGGTTTTCATTTGCTGTTGGCACTACACGGCTGGCATCAAAATATAGCCATACTGCAGATTCACTGCCACCAGTCCACGCTTGCGAAGTACCATAATTTTCGACGCGAAAGGCTCCTTCTGTGTATCTATTGTTAGAAGGCCACGTTATACGCCTGTGATTACCAGTAATATTGCGGATAGCATCGCCTTGCAATACTCCCAGTGCTTCAGAAGAATGAGTGACAGCCCCATAGTGCGTACTTATCTGACTGCCATACCCGCGTAAAAATACGCCCTGGTAATCAGGCACGTTATTGCCTACTATTGCCCGCAGCTCTGGGTAAGCCGCAGTGCTTTGCCCGTTGCAAATAAGCCAGGTACCACCATCTTTCGGCATTGTTGTTGATGCCCAGGCTATTATCGTACCTATCGGTACTCCGGACGATTCTTCTTTTTCAATGCTGGATCGTGGGATTTTCAGCTTAACGCGGGCCAGGCTATCGCCCTTTTTATAGACACTTACCGTAACTGTACGTTGTTTTACATCATCATCTGTTATGGTTTCAGTAGATAGTTCTACTTCATCTTGAAATTGAGTATCAGGCACATCCTTTAAAGGCTGAGCCGTTAAATCATCATATTTAGTAAGTTTTATGAGTTCTGCTTTGCTGGCAGCATATTGCTGTGCTTGAATGGCAATATTTCCGCTATTAAGCCCGGAAAACATTGTCTGCATCATTTGTGTAAATACCAGTCCTAAAAGACTGACGAGCAAAGATGCAACCACCACCACTGTTATCAAACTGCTGCCGCGATAGCGATTAAGCGGTTTGGCTACTGTGGGGGGGTAGTCTGTTTTTTCCAGTGGACAGTCATATTATCCTCCTTAAAATAAGGCGGCTTAACGCCGCCCCATTCTCAAATATAATTAGAAATTTCTTGTAACCTGATCCATTGCAGCTCCACTTGCATCGTTCGGCGTACAGGAGATTGTGCGATCTGATTGGCTGTATACATATTCTGTTCCCCACGGGTCTGTAAAAGAGCCATCTTCTGCTTTCGTTGAAGTTACAAAATTATCATGAGCTGTTCCATCAACGGATTCGTCAGCGCTAAGTCCATTTACAAGATCTGACAGTGAATCTGGTGGCAGAGAATTGATATTCATTGCTTCATACGCTAAACAGCCTTGTGCGAGAGCATCCAAGTCTGAATTCATTTGCGCTATTTTACGCATCTGCTGTACCTGGTTAAATGCAAAAAAAGCGCCTACGCCTAACGCAATTATCACGGCTAATGCCAGCATAATTTCAACCATGCTGAAGCCTTTACGTTTTTTAGTCGTAGCCGTGTCATGATAAGTTCTCAAATCAAAAATTTTTGGTAATACTAAATTGTTGTTCACCTTTTATCTCTCCAATCATAATTTTAATTTATCAATGGCCAATAACACCGATATCATCGCCTTGAAAGGCTGCTGGTACACCTCCTCCCGAATTATTTTTTTTATCGGGGCCGTTGGACCATACAGCAAAAGAGTTATCATTATACGAATAGTTGTAATTTTGGTTCCAGGGATCGCGTAATGCCGCAGACGAAATATACGGGCCATATTGTTCATTACTGACTGTTAAGCTGTTTAGATTTAGAGGATACTCCCCTGTCTCGAACTTATATTGGCTGATTGCTGTTGCCAGAGTTGCTACTCCGGTTTTTGACGATGAATTGCGGCCCAGCGCAAAATAGTTATTTCCAACTGGAAGAATCGCAACAGCCATTGATAAGACAATTCCCAAAGCTACCATAATCTCAATAATAGAGAAACCAGCATGTACTTTTTTTTTCATGGGGAACAACTCCTTGCGAAATTAAATTCCTGATATTTTATTAAAATAACCAAGCATTGGTATCAGGCTCATAGCGTACAATCCAACAATAAACAGTCCCATAGGTACTAAGACTATAACAGTCAGTTTTGTTCCTATAGAATCTACCCGCGAATTAATTTCAAGTTCGTAAACTTTAGACATCTTCTCCATTTGCAAAGCCAGCATTCCAGTTTCATAACCAATTTCCAAGAAAGATAACAGCAGTGGATCGAATGTTTCCTGATCGTTATATTTTTTAAAGGCAGTTGGCAGCGGGGTACCATTGGTTATAGCTTTACCGGCATTTCTAATATTTTGCCCCATAACTCTGTTAGATACGATTTTCGCAATCATCTCGCAGGCTTCAGATGGCACTATCCCGGCGCCGTGCATCAGGCTCAGATTATTAGTAAATTCATGCCCAATCAGACGTCTGTGGAGATCTCTGTACAGCCATAGCTTCAGCTTCCAGCCGTCTATTTTTTCCCGTTTGGTGCTGGAAAACCACTTACAAAACCTGTATAATCCGTAAATCAACAACGCTGTAAGATACCAGTAATGAAAGAAAGAATCAGAAACAGTTATGAAAATATTTACTACTTTGGGCATCTCAATATTGCTTTCTGCATACATTTGCTTATACTTAGGTAAAACCGCCTGAGAAAATACTGCAAAAACGATGAAACCAATCGCAGCAGTTATTTTAGGGGTAAGTAAAGCATTTTTTACTTTTGAATACAAAGTCGTCTTCAACCACATCGTATTTGAAAAATTTCCAAAGGTTTTTGCAAGCTCGCCTGAACGTTCTCCAGCATTGATTATCGCTGGCAGCTCCGGAGGGAAAATTTTCGCATTTTTAAAAGCAGCAGCAGTAGATACTCCTGAACGGATCTCTCTGCTGATCTGCAGCAATGATTCCCGCAGTACTTTGTTGCTTTGCGCAGCAGCAGTTTTGTTTACTGCATCCGTGATCGTGATACCGCTTTCCAACAATACCTGTAACTGTGTAAACAGTGAAAAGTAGTCAAGATATGTCGGTTTATACAACCAACGTTTTATTATATGGATCATCAATCTTCACCCGCTCCTTCAGTATCACTGGCCATACCTATTTCTTCATCCGGTGTCAGAACGCTGCAAAGTTCGTCAAGCGACAGCTTCTTTTCAACTACAAGATCCATTCCTTTATCCCATAGACTGCGGTAACCGCGTTTGCGCAAAAAAGCTTCTGTTTCATTTAGCCCGCGTTTCTCACTAAAAAAGTCACGCAGCTCGTTAGAAAATTTTATAATTTCTACAATAGGAAGTCTTTTCTCTGCCATACCAGTGTGCGAACATTTATCGCAGCCATTAGATTTATAGCTGTACCGGCCTTCTTCCAGCCTGGCAAGATCTTTATCTCGCAGCAGCCTGTTATATTTACTTTCAACTCTTTGCAAACAGTACGGGCAGTTTATTGCTACTAACCTCTGTGATATGATGGCATCCATTTCGGCTAAAAAACTGTTACGGTCTACACCTATATCGATCATACGCTGTACTGAACCGATTGCACTCCGAGTATGCAGTGTAGTAAAAACCAAATGTCCAGTTTGTGATGCCTGAATAGCTGCTTTAGCGGTCGGCTTATCACGAATCTCACCGATCAGGATCACATCCGGATCTTGGCGCATCATGGCCCGGATTGCTTTTTCAAATGTCCAGCTAAGTTTTTCATTTTCCGTATTAACCTTAATTGGTGATTGTGTAGCACCGTCTATGCGTTGCTCTACTGGATCTTCAGCCGATACGATGACATTATCTTCACAACCGCGTTCACGAAGGCAAGCATACAGCGTTGTTGATTTTCCCTGACCAGTAGGCCCTGTCATCAGCACGATACCATATGGCAGCATAACAATATCCTTCATGGTATTTAGATCAGCTTCCGAAAAACCTATATCTTCCAGACGCTTCAGATTATTCTTGCTGTCCTGCAGGCGAATATCAACTTTTTCTCCGTATGTTTCTCCGCAAGGATAGGTATTGACGCGAAACTCAATATCGTTCAACGAAAAGTTGCCGTCCGCAGCAACATGGCTTTGAGCCGTATCCATTTCTGCCAAACTTTTAATACGGTTTACAACTATTTCTTTATCAGCCTCACTGATTGTAAAATCTGGCGTAATCAGGTGTCCGTTGATCCTAAACTGTACTAAAGCTCCTGAAGCCCTCGGCGTGATATGAATATCGCTGCCCTTCATACTACGAGCTTTTGCTATGATATTATCTACTAATTTTGTTACTTCAGTAGACATTTCATCTTTAGTGCTACTTTTATTGTCTAAATAAGAATGTGCGGATGACGCTGCCGCTGGATTGGCTCCAAAAGCTTTGATACAGCCGGAACTTATATTTTCATAATTAGTCAGCATAATATATAGTTTTTTTACTTGTGGCGACTTTTTTTGGATAATCTTTAAAATATCTGCTGTTTCCAAAATATTTTCCGGCTTGTTTGTTGCAGCATAAAGTATTCCTTCATCAAATTTATATGGCACTAGATTCCGAACCAATGCAAAATCTTTATCAATAAGCAGCAGAACATCGGTTTCTATTTCTAACTGTGCCAGGTTTTCGTTCATTTCTAAACTTTGAAGTTCTACCAATTCATTCTCTCCTATCTATTTTTCTTTGCTTTTTCAATAAATTTTTTCATGATTTCAGTGGACTTCGATAATTCTTCTTTCGCTTTTTTACTTTCTTCTTTTGTTTTCTGATTTTCTTCCTTCAGTTTGGCGTTCTCAGCCTCTTTTTCTTCCAACTTTTTCTTCAGCTCTGCATTGACGGAATCTAAATTATCCTGCAGCTCTTTCGACAAGTTGGATTCCACCGGCGCGCTTTGTTTCTCATTTAATTCTCTGTGCAATTTCGGCGAGATCTTTTGCAGTTCTACTTGCGGCACTCCGTCAACATCCGGTATGATAGTCGGCGTTATCGCTATTACTATTTCAGTATTTTTCTTGCTCTTACTGCGGCTTTTGAACAGTTCTCCCAAAATAGGCAGCTTGCTCAAAAACGGGATCTGCTTAATATTATCGATTTCTTCTTCTTTCAAGAGGCCCCCTAAAAGAATGGTTTCTCCTGATCTAACGCGGAGAATTGTTTCTGCTTCTCTGGTAGCAATTACTGGCGCCCGGTTATTACCGCTTTCAGACCACTCGGATATTGCTGATATGGTCGGCTTCACCTGCATCGTGATAGTTTCCTTGTCTTTATCGTTTATTCTCGGCAGCACGTCCAATTGTATGCCAACATCTTTATATTCGACGCTTACTGTGCTATCTGATGATGAATCGTTAGACGTACTGGTTGACGTAAACACCGGTACCTTATCGCCCATCATGATATGAGCGTTTCTGCCGTTAAAAACAGTCACATCCGGCCGGGCTAAAATATTTCCTTTACTGTACGTTTCTTCGTGTGCAGCAGTTATTGCAAATTTTACTCCCTCATAACCGCTCACAGCTGTATCTTTACTCCAGCTGTTGCTCGAAAAACTCAGTCCCAGATCCCTTGCTTTATTTTTCGATAATTCGATCACCGTAGCTTTAATATTTACCTGCGGCTGAGCTATATCGAGTTTTTTTAATTCGGTCTCTGCTTTCAAGATTTGCGCTGTCGATCCGTCTACTGTGATAGTGTTCGTGTCCGGATTGACCATAACTTTATCTTCGTCGAAAATCAGCTCCATTTGCTTTTTGGCGAAGTCAAGGTCTAAATGATCCAGATGTATGGTTTTCATGCTGCTCATCGTTTTTGACGGCGAAATCAGCACTACACCATCTTTTTCTTCATAGTTAAAGCCATGAGTCATGGCCAGGACATTTAATGCTTTATCAAAATCAGTACTACTGAGCGATAAGGCTACTGTTCCATTCAACTCCCCGTTGATTACGATGTTCTTTCCGGCACGGTATCCAATCCCGCGTAAAGCATCCACAATCGGTGTTCCCGGTGCAAAATCAACATCAAAGGTTTCTGCAGCTAGAACTGGTTGAGCATACAATGCTACGGCCAATATTATCGCAATATTTTGTTTACGTTTAAAAAAATTCATCTTATACGCCCTTTCATCTTGAAAATTCAACCCAGGCGCCGTCGATTTCAGCGCCGTTTCTACTTACTGTTCCTATTGTTCCAAAATCAGTTGTGCTTCCGGCTTTGGCGGTTATCGTCCGCCCGCCTTTTTGTAAGATCACTACATTGGGTGGCAATACCCCGATGACCTGCAAAACCTCACTTTGCCGATTTGGTACGCCTGGCATCGACGGCATCTGCGGTACCATCGGTGATCCCGGTATTGCAGGCGCAGCCATAACAGAAGCATTTGTTAAAGCATCTTGTGGGACTGAGTTCATAAATGGCGAACCAGCAGCAAAAGCCGGTGTCCCTATGCTGATTTTTGAAAAGTCTATTGTATTCTGATTGCCAGGCGGGCTTATTTGAGGGCTGGTCACATAAACCATCGGGCCAAAGAAAGCTACTGCCAAAATTGAGCTGAATGATATTCCTGCCATCTTAGTTCTCAGCGAGATTTTAATCATCTTGAAGGCTCCTTTCATTATTCGTAATAGACTCTGTAGCGCATATCCGCACGAATTAAACCTGTTTTTTCGTTAGATAATTTGCAATCTGTAATAATGACTAAATGTTCTTTTTCAAATTCGTTCAGGCAGGCAATAAAATCATCCCAGCTTCCAGTTACTGTTGCTGACGACTGTACAAAATCAAGTTGCCTTTCTTTTGCATTTTTCTTAGCTTTTTTTACCACTTTCGGCTTTACGATCCCGTTTTGAATGTTTACTAGGTTAAGATTGTGTTGCCTGAATTTTTCTACCTGCCCTCGCTGCACAGCCTCAATTTCTTCAAGCGGAACAAGATCTAAAGTACTGCTGAGCAGCTTTTGGTTGGCTTCAAAGTCAAAATTCTGCAGCCAGGCTTCTTGCTGTTGAGATAATTCATACGCTTTTACTTTTTGCTCTGTAACCGTAATCCGGCAGCTGTTTAAAAAAATCCAACCAAAAAATGCCAGGATAATCAGGATTACCAGGACAAATATTTTCTTTTTAAAATCGCTGTTGTCTGCCATAAACTGTTCTATCACTTGGTGTCACCACCTTTGTCTTTTGTTAGGATCGAAATGGTAAATTTTATCTCTTTTCCCTGTTGTGCTATTGGAACAGTATTAGCAGCAGTATTGCCTGCCTGATTTGTTTTTACTGTGTCTATTTGCGTTTTCTTACCAGGCAGAACTATATCGTTGCAATATTTATTGGCTACATCCAGATTCTGCGTAATACCAGTAATTATCGTTTTCTCAGCACCGATATTGATATCCGTCAAACTTACTTCTGCCGGCTTTGCATTTGTAACTGCAGCTAAAGTGGCGATAACATTGACATTATTCGGCCGAGCCAGTTTAAGTTGGCTGAATCTATGAGATAACTCTAAATTTAGCTTTTGCGCATCATTATACTTTTCCTGATCTATCTGCACCGGTTGGATAGCCCAGGCAGCATAAGCTATCGCCAGCCCTTGCACTGCACAGCCAACAAGATTAAATACCAGAAACATTACCATCACAAGCAATATTATCGGTTTTCTACGGTTATAGAGCGTCCGCTCAATTTCACTTTTTGGTAAAAAATCGTTTGAACTTTTCAACGATCCCATCTGTATTCACCTGCCCTTCTTTTTCATTGTAAAGGACTGCTAATGCGGCAGCAGTTTCAAGCGAAATGTCACTGTTCATTACATAACGGTCAGCTGCTCCAGTCCCCAAAAACAAACATGAACCTATATTTTCATCACTAATTACGGGGCCAGGCAAATAACTATTTTCAAAAATATTTGATGCTTCCTGTAATAAAAATTCTTTCATCAGCTCAAGGGGATATAGACCATTAAGTATCAGCAGCCCTAATTCTGTGACTAACGTACATCGGCTGTTTTCAACAATAAAATACTGGCTTTCCCCACAGTTGATAATTTTTTTAAGCATCTTTAAGTCCGGCACTATCCCGAGCAAATCAAATTCATTATACTTACATAGCTCAATGATACTGCTGATGAGCTTGATTGGCGCGAACGCCAATGTAAGATATACATTGGCATCAATCGTCCGATCGACAACCATGATTTCATAATCATTAGGATCATAGCCGCTAAGTATATACTTATTTTTTAAAAGCAATAGTGTTTGCTGTCTTTCATCTTCAGAAGCAGCTTCATCTGGATCAAGATCCAAGCTTCCAAGTGGTATGCTTACTGTTTTATACAGCACTCCACTTCCATGAGTTAAGATAAAATAAATTTTTTCATTTCTATAGCCGTCAAGCTCTTCAATAATATTCATATTTGTAGCATATTCGCCCAACTTGCTGGCCTCAGCATCTATCTCAGAAATGAACGAACACTGCAAAGTACTTCTACTTTTTTCTACTTGATATATTCTTATTTTATTTCCGCATGCCAGTATAATTGCCACTGTACCAACCTCCATTCAGCAGATTCCTGTTGTATTTCATTACGCGCAGCTTCCTCTCCGGGGCTTATGGCGCTCCATTTATACAACTTAGTCTGACTTTTATTTATCTCTAGTACTTTTAATCTAATTCCATAAAACCTGTGGATCTGTATATTGGTTATTATGCCAGTACTCTAAGTGTAAATGCGGCCCCGTGCTATAGCCCGTACTGCCGACTGCAGCAATAACAGTACCTTTTTCGACGTACTGTCCATAATTGCAATATAGTGCGCTGCAATGACCGTATAACGTATGGTCACCATTCTCATGCTCAAGTATGACGGTATATCCATAACCGTCATACCAGGCGCTATATACTACCGTACCAGGCATCATTGCCGGTATTGCAGTGCCTTCTTCATATCCAATGTCCATACCTGAGTGAAACTTCCATTCGCCGGTAATTGGATGAATGCGCCAACCAAACGGTGACGTGATCGGAGCAGCGTAAACACTGCTGCATAAAAGCATTAATATTGCTAATAAAATAAAACTCTTATAAAGCTTTATCAACGGCTCTCTCTCCAATCTATTTAATTAGCAAAGCTAACTGCTCTCTCACTCGCCTTGCTTCTTCGATAATATCGTTAACGTCGTTAATTTCTTCGGAATTATTATTTTCGTCACTGTTATCATCATTTCCAAGAAAAACGTCGTTTTCTATATTATTTTCCTGATTTTCAACAATAGCTTTTTCTTCATTATCACTATCTAAAAACACATCTAATCTTGTTTCCTGCAATATTCTTGAAATCCGTTCCCTCATCGTTGGTTTTTTAACTAAAGTCTTATCATTACCGACATTACTTACTGTCTTATCACCCGGCACTTGCTCAACATCAGCAGCGACATTATCATCAACCGACAGATTACTCATAAAACTGTCACTGCTGATTACTAAGTCTTGTATTACAGTGTCATTTCCACTAAACGCAGCATCTTCAACCAGGCTATTACTTCTGGTTATAAAGGTATCATCACTGGTTGGCAGATCATTTTCTACTACATCATTACTACTAGGCTGAAAATCAGCTTTAGGAGAGCTTGCGATGCCCGCAAAATTATCCGTAATATAAAAACCACTTTCCATAGTTTGATTACCTAGCATTATCATTTCCTGCATTTTCGCTAACTGTGTTTCGGAGAAATCGGCATATCCCGCTAAAATTGCCTGGGCATATCCAATGTCCATAACCTGGCTTTTGGAGGCCGTGTAACCAAATCGATACGCATTTGTCATCGCATACAGCTTACCAGCTCTAAAAAGGCAGCCGCTTTTATTGGTATAAGTTACAGGCGTATAGTACAGATTTATATGATTTAGCTCCGTACTGCCCCAATCAAGACCAATAAAAAATTCTTTGCTTAAATCAATCCCATCTGTTTTTGTAAATTCATCCCCTTCCCTCTGAAACCGTGTTTCAATACCTTGAATTGTATAAGAAATCGTATTCGCATACGCAGCGTTTAAAGGCAAACAAATACTAATTCCTAAAAATGCTGCCAATAGCTTTTTTCTAAATTCACTTTTTAATTTCATAGATATACCTTTCCTTCATATACGCCTATATGCTAAAATATCTATATAATTAATAATTACAATATATTCAGCGAGGAGCGATGTAATATGAACAAAATTTTTAAATTAATATTGGTATTATCCCTTTTAGTATTTTCGGCAGTCAGTATTTCAGGCTGCAGCTCTGAAAAAGAGAAAATTGCTAAAGAATATACCGGTGTTTGGAGGGCTGATAAAAAGACTTCCTCTTCAAACACACAATATTATTTAGTTATCAAGCCTAGCAAAACCAACGAAAACACGCTTGATATAAGATGTCGAATAATTTCGAAAAGTAATCCTGATTTTTATGGAGCAACATCAAAAATAAACTTTGCTCCTAAAATAACATTAGACGAAGATCAAAATGCAATAATTAATGAACAAACAAAAATTGCCAATATGACACATATGTTTAAAGAACCACTTATAATTTCTACAGAAGGTGACACAAAATTCATCAAATACAATGCTATGAAATTCATCAAAACAAGCAATGATCCCAAAATCCCAGAACTTAAGGATATCAAATTCTAAGTTTAAGTTTCTTCACCCCAAAGGCACTTATATAGTGCCTTTTTCTTATTCCTATAAAGGAATTCCACCACCATGTTTTAGCCACCACTCACCAGCTTTTGATGCACCTTTTTTAGTCGCTCTAGCTGTAGCAACACTTCCTTTAACAAAATTGCCAGCCGTCCTGACATTACCAGGAATTCTCGCGGCAGTACCAGCAGCAGAACTAATCATATTAGGAGAGGATACTGTTAAGCCATTCGTCATTGCCCCAGCATATTCTACTGATTTACCAACTAAAAACGCCAAAAAGCCAAGAGATATTGTATTCGTTAGTAAATCTGGTAATGAAGGATTATCAATATCAAGATTACTAAAAGAATTTTCAATAAATCCTGATACAAGCGACACCATGAACACACAAACCATTATTTTTACAGCTCCAGAAAGTAAAATACCCCAGGCTTTATCCGCTATGCCTTTCGTCCACTTCGTCATACTCCATGGCAAAAGCACCATACTCAGACCTCCTACAATAATAAATTCGGCATAAGTAAAAAAGAGCGTACAAGCAATTTTGAGGAACGCATACAAGGCAAATCCTAAAATAACTATTCCCAAAATCCTTGTAAATATTTCTAAACTGACTGGTATATTCGTCATCAGATTCGAAATAGCATCAAAAACATTTTTTACACCTAAATTCAAAATATCATTTGGTGTTAAAAGCCCAGTATCTCCACCAGCAGCAATACCTAGTTGTTCTCCCGTTTTTTTTACAGTCAAAAGCAGCATCTTCCAATTACGTATCAAAAAGGCATAAAATCCGATGTGGATTATCTTTACAAAAAGGTTGCCCCAATTCCAACTTTCGCTTGCAAAATACATCTCCCAGTTACTGGCTATACCGATAATAGCAAGAACCACAAGTAACTCAACCATAGGCTCCTGAAGACGTATCATTCCGTTTAATACAGCACTGGTTATTACGTCTGTTATTTCATTCAGCATATTAAAAAAGCTTGTCATATCATTCCCATCCTATGGCTTCCACTTTTTTATCAAATGATTCGGTAATCGTAGTGCTACGACTACCAATATTCACCTTTGCCTGCTCGGCAACTTTTCCAAAATCAGCAGCTAACTTTTCCTGGCTTGCCTGTTCGGCATCATCTGCTAATTTTTTCTGCTGTGATGAAATCGCATCTTGCTTCAGTTTCAGTCCTTGGATCTCATTTGTTATATTCTGAGAATAGATCTGTTCGGCCGACAATAAATTTTCCAGCTGAGCAAGATCTTTTGCGCCCTTGCAATTAGCAATCTCATTTATTAACTTTTGGATACGTTCATTAGATTTTTCAAGCTCAACCTGTTTCATATTGATCAGCGTCACAAACTCTTTATTGAGTTCTTCAGACTTCACACGGTTAGTTTCCTGTCTGCTTTTAATATCCTTATAGGTAGCAGTAGTCGGATCAAGTGATGTAAAGTCTTTAAACGTTTCCTGGAAAGCTGTATCCACGTCAGAAGCGCCGCTGATAATACTGCTCATACCTTTTTTAGCCCCGTTGTATTCAGATGTTACAATAGCAATTTCGTTCGTTATTGGATCAATTACCTCAGATGACAGATCCTGCAAGTTTTGCATCTGTAAATTTACCTGCTCTTTTAACTGATTGATCTGCTCTGTTGCCTTTTTTATCTGTGACACTATTTGTCCGTATACCTTGCTGTCATGCACAGCATATACAGCATATGCCTGCGTGCTGACACCGAAGGTCAATAACACTGCTGCACTAAGTGCAGCAGCTTTTTTATGATTAATTTTCATTGCCCTCAGCTCCTTTTTGTTATATAAGCTATTTATGTTATTTACACTAAATACTGTATATAACTTATTTAATATATATACGTTATATAAGTTATATATTAAAAATATCTCTAAGCTGAAACACCTTTAAGCCGTTTCCAGTTTTCTACAAAATCAGCAGGTGCCAAGCTTTTCAGTTCAGCAGCCTTTAACTGATCCTGTTTACTGGTAGCTGTATAGAATGCAGCTTCCAACGGAGACAACTTCAAATCAAAAATACGGCTGCCAAGAGAAGATTTGTAGTAATACTCCTTCTTTGGCACCAATGCTTTAACTATTCCAATCTCTGTTTCATTTAAACCGAACTTTTCATAGATTTTTTGACTTTCAACATTCATGTTATCGTTAGCCAGGTAAATTTTAGTTTTTGTATTTTCAACGATTACAGACAGCAGCTCGTCAGGAATGTCAGATAAATTTTGCGTGGCGAGAACAACACTGCAATTCTTTTTTCTTAAATCCTTCAAATACTCAACGATTTTTGCCCGAAACGTCGGATTACTGAGAAACAGCCAGCATTCATCAAGAACAATAAGAGCCGGTACGCCTGTTAACTGGCGTTCAATGCGGTGAAAGAGATAATCTAAAGTCGGTGCAACTATATTCGCATTCTCCATCAGCTTTTCCATTTCAAAAACCTGCCAGTCACCGGTACCAAATTTATCAATATTACTGTCAAACAAAGAACCATATGCACCTTCCAGACTAAGGGCAAGCAAGGCTTCTCTCAGTTCTTCGTCCTGCAGGTAAGTTGTCAGCGACGTTATAGTCCGCTGATCCAGGGGACTGTTTCCAACGTCACGTAAAGCCTCCATAATCAGTTTCTTAAGGGCCGGTGTCAACACAAGATTTTGTGCAGTAAGATAATCACATAACCAATCACAAGCCCACGTTCTCTCTATGGGATCATCTACATTAGCGAGTGGCTGGAAAGAAATACTGTCTACATCAACCAGCAGATTATAGAAATTACCGCCTAAAGCCTGCGTAATAATACGACTGGACGCTGATTTATCGAATATGAAAACTTTAGCATTTTCATATTTTCTAAAATTACTGGCAATCGTATTTAACAGAACAGATTTACCTGTACCAGTAGCACCAGCAACCATAGTATGCCCAACATCTGCTACGTGTAAATTTAGATAAAACGGTAATTTTTCTGGAGTTTCGCACTTCATCAGCGGCACGCTGGATATATTTAATTTTTTAAAATGCTCATTTTCTTTTTGTCCTTCCCACAGCGAGGATACCGGAGACCATAAAATAAAATTAGTCGAATTAATAAAATACGTTCTGACACCAAAGGTATAGCAGGCAGGGATCGTCGATAGCCATGCTTGTGAAGCGTTATCCTTTTCAATGGCAGCCACAAAACCCAAATCATTGATTATAGCCTTAATATCTGCAAGTTCATCTGCCAGTACTTTTTCGTTTTCGTTGAGTAGCACTAGATTTATCGTGCCATAGCCCATACCAATATTATCCTGGGCAAGTTCAGCATAGGCATCTCTGCTGTCTTCTTCGTCCATAACAGCCTCTTCATCGACCTTATCAATTACTTTATTTTGCACAGCTTCCCAAAACATCGTTATAGGGCTTTTCTGACGCTGGTGGTGTTGCTGCTGTATAGTTTTTACTTCCTTCATTGCATCGTCTTTTGACAATGCCAGGTATCGTATAACATAACGATATTCGGACGATATGCTGTCAAGCTTTCTGCACAAAAAATCTTTAGCATAGTTAGGCAGATCTTTAATGCCGATTATACCGATATATTTATTACCAATTTTAGGAGTACGGCCAGTCATAAATGTACCATCTGCAAGCTGAGCAGTTAAAAAAGCTGTAATATCTGATTTTACAGGATGTTTACTATCACTTATGCAGCTATGCAGATAAGTTAGTGTTTCTTCTCCATTCAGAGGCCTTAGATCGACAAAATACGGTGATAATGCGCGTATTATTTCATCTGTTTCTTCCAAAAAATTTTCTTCCATCAATTTCATTTCCTGATAGTAATCTACTGTTGCGGTTTCAAAATCAGCAACTGTATTGCGCGGAAAGAACACTTCTGAAAATTCTTTAATACTCTGTTTTAACTGATCCCAAATCTCTTTATTATCTTTATCAACAAGCCCGGCCAATTTTCTGAAGGCATCTGAAGGTTGTTTATAAACAATAGTTAGATAATGTATTTGGCGATAATTCTTTCCCCCCGATAGGGTTCTTTTTCTAATTTCATCACAATCTCTAAGTAGCGGATCTGAAAAAATATTGTCAGGATATGATATATCAATTACGTTTTGGGTTTCGATCCAAAATATCCAGCCTGTTTTAAATCGTTTGAAAATATTATTTAATCGACCTAAGTAGTTCCCTTTTTCATCTTCAGTCATAGCGGATGTATCTTTCGACGTAAAAGCGTAAGTCTTTTGGATTGTATAATTATCATTGAAAATGACCTGGTTTTTCGTCCGGAACTGCCAAGGTATCAGCTCCGACATAACGCCCATATTACCCATTTTTTCATCTACCCTTCAAAATAGTGTGTTTTCAGGTTTAAATTTTTATATAAAATAGTAAATATTTTCGGATCATATTTACAAAGAGCTAAAATAATCATATAAACAGCTAAAATAGGCAGTACACCTTTAATGGACTGAAAAATAACAACACTGATTAAAGAGGCTAAAATAATCAGGATAAAAATATTACGTGGCACACCGCCCCACGTCATCGGTTTTGATAAACTTTTAAATACAGGAACAAACATATTAATTTCCCCCTTTTATTTTGCACTGTCCGCAATCCATAGAACAAATGTCGGTGAAAACAACACAATAGATACCGCTAAAATTATGATTAAAAACTTCCTCACGCCATCACCAGCATTACCGGTAAATAGCCCGAATGCTGCGATTGCAATACCTAATGCACCAAGTGTCAGAGGCAGCGGTCCTGTAATTTCGTCTAAAATATCATTCAAAATAGCCGTCCACGGCCATGTACGGGCTGCATATGCTTTAGTTGTCATTGCTAAATAACCAAGCCCGACGCCAGCAGCGGCAAATTTAGAATCACGAATTTCCATAATTTTATTTTTCAAACTAATTTTATTCATGTTTTCCTCTCCTTTTTGATCAATTACATAGATTCTATTATCGTGTGAATCACAAGAATAAATGCCACTACTAAAATAGTATTTAAAATATATTTCGAGATTTTCTCGTTCAAATTTTATACTCCTATTCAGAGAACATCATAATCATAACAATCTTGTTCAGCATCATACCCCTTTACTGCTATGATTTCTTCAACGACTCTAGTTGTAGCGTTATTTTGCACCACTTTCTGTATACTAATGACCACACCAACCGTTGATCCTATTAAAGCTTTAATATCTCTTGTGCTGGAGCCTGTATCAGCTTCTTTCACCAGCAGCTCCAGCCGAATAAAAGCATCATGGCAGCCATCTGCATGAATAGTACAAAACCCACCGGGATGTCCCGTGTTCCAAGCTTTAAGAACGTCATAAGCTGATTTATCGCGAACCTCACCAATGAGAATCCGTTGCGGAGATAGACGCATTGAAATAAAAACCAAATCCTGCATAGTAACTGATGTTGTTCTATTACCTGATGTCGTCATGTACTGCACATCATCACTGCTACACTGCAGCTCTGGTAAATCTTCCAGGATTACCAATCTATGTTCCGGATTAATCTCTGAAAGCTTCTTCAAAATAGCATTCAAAAATGTTGTTTTACCACTGCCTGTTGCACCTGCTACGATTATATTTTTTCGACGTTTAATACAATCCACGATGATTTCGTAGTATTTTTCACTTAATGCCCCCTGTGCCTGGTAGTCTTCAAGCGAAAATATCTGCCTTGGCTTTTTCCGAAGGAAAAATGTTGGTCTGCTGACGATCGGCGGAAACATAATCTGCGCCCTGACCTGTAGTAGCCGGATCTCGACACCGAGTTCCGGATTTTTTTCTGTGATGACCTGACGGTTAATACCTGCAATAGATTTACAAATCCGCGCAACCGTATCTGAAGTTAAAATCACATCTGTTTTACGACGACCGCTGATTGTATCTATCCGCAAAGAGTAGTCCTGGTTGATATAAACTTCATTTACCTCAGGATCATCAAGATATTTTAATATTTCTTTGCCCAACGAATCTTTTACAAGCTCTGCCTGCCGTTTTTCAGTAGTATCAATCATTTCCAATATCTTCAGCTTCTTCTGTTATCTCGATTTTATAATTTTCAGGATTATCCATTACGTCATGGCCAAGCTTTTCCAGTTCTATCATCTTTTCTTTGCCCTGCCGTGCCATATACACAGCAGCTCCCAATAAAAACGGAATATTAGAACCATCTATATTTACCTTTTCAAGATGATCCATCATCACACGCGCCCGACGACGTACAAGCCGTTGTTTTCTATCACGGGCTTTAAGCATTAAAGCCCTGGCTTTCTCTTCCTGTTCGGAAATCAGAGATTCTTCACGCATCAGCTTATCTAAATTAACTTTTTTCAAACTCATTATTTCACTCCTCTTTTCTTAATCCCACGCGGCCTCTGCTAGCCTTTTTGCCTTGTATGATCCGTTTCATAAAATCTTCCATCATAAAAAATTTGTTTTTAGGACTGAATATTCTAAGATTTTTTAATATCATTGCCGAGTGATTGCCGAGCTTAGCAGCTGTTTCATCCGGCATCAAAAGCGCACGCTCTTTTTCGATCCATGTATAATTCTTTTTTGCAAATAGCCCGCCTGAACCGGATTCTTGTTTGACCAAAATCGTTTCTTTACCCAAGAGCTTTGAAAGATAATCTCTTGTTGCATCGTCGTTTGGCGCAAAAAATACCTGAGTTGTCGTATTTACTAGCATTTCAAAATTATTTTTATAAATATTTTTGATCTGCTCCAATCCTTGAAATATCAAAAGGGCCTTGAATCCGTAACCAGCGATATAACCAAGTTGACGAACTAAGCTATCCATTTTTCCAAAAGCAGGAAATTCATCAATTAAAAGCAGGCATTTATGCTTATTTTGACCAAGCACTTCGGTATTTCTAATTACAAGAAGTTCAATGATCAGTCGGAATAAATTACCGGCTCTCGCAAGATCGGAAGGTGGCACAACTAAAAATAGATCTGTCGGTTTTTCGCTCTGCATTAGATCGGCCAAAAGGAAATCAGACGTACAAGTATTTTCAATGACTATTTTTTCTGAAAACATTTGAAGGGCTGTTACTGCTGTAGAAACCACACCGGACGCCTCATTCGGTGCTTTGCCTGCAAACCCACCTAATTTTTCAGCAACTACCGGATGCAGCCAGGGTGTTTGCTTCGCTTCATGGCTGAAATTAAAAATGTCAGCAGCTTTTGCTTCTGTAATAATAAATTCCAGCTTTGGCAGATCGCTTCGTTTGTTGTACACAAATAAATGCGCCATATCCGAAAAATGCGGGGCAAATAGCGGCGAATCAGAATCGCCTGCTTTTTTCAGCTCGTCAGTGACCTTGCCAAGAATACTTGGATCTTCGCCACTTCCTGCTGTACTTAAAAATTCGTAGACGTGATAAAAGCTCGTTTCGATGTAATCTTCATCACCAGGGATTTGACCGTTTAGAAAATTTAACCTTGCATGGCTATACTTTAGATGCGTTAAGGTCCCGATGATAAGTGACTTGGCGTTTTCTATCCAGTGCTTATCACTTCCGCTCCCTTCACCTACCAAAATCCCGATCAGGTTATCTACATCGTGCCCTTCATAAGGCGTTCCCCAGCGAACTTCGTTCGCTGGATTAAACCGGGCTGTTTTACGTCTATCTGCAAGTGCAAATTCCAATACGTTATGACCAAAAACATGCTGACGATAACCGCCTGTCAGTTCTAAATTCTCGCGTTTGGGATCCGCGACAACTGAGCTTCCTGTCCAGGTTAAAAGAGTTGGAACTACAACGCCTATGCCTTTACCTGTTCTTGACGGCGCCCCCATAAAAAGATGTGACGGCTCGTCATCTATAAGATATTGACGTTTAGTGAAAGGTGAAAATAATCTAAGCCAACTCCAAGTCGAATTAAATATTTCCGTTGTCTGCTTAAGTTCTGCATTATAGGGATTTTCAAGCTCTTTGCTAACCTTTACCCAATCAATTTTTTTACCTAAATTCCTAAGTTTCACAAAAGCTGTTGCTGTTTTGCGACAAAATGCAAAAACTTTCTCATAATCCATACCAGTATCCCAACAGCCTACTATTACAGCATTACCGATAAAACCAGGGTCAACGAGTACTTTTGCTCTTTCAAGCTCTTTTTTATTCGCCCATCTCGCAGATCCAGCGGAATCCAATTTTTTTTTGTAACACTGGAGATAGAATATAGCTGGAGTAAGCAGGCTAATGGCAAAACCGATGAAACTCAAAAATGCGCCAAAACGAAAAAAATTTGGAAATCGCTTCCCGAATTCTCCGTATAAAGCAAGAAATTTGAACGGCGAATAAATATATATACTTCCACTTTTAAAAACAGCTTGTGAGGTTATTAAAGCATTGTAATTAGTTGATTTAGCTAAAGACCCCATTGCCAAATTCTGAAAAAGGCAATTTATTGCAATAAATAGTGTTGCAAAAACTATAAACTTTTTCATTTAAGAACTCCTTGTTATATAAGCTATTTATCTTATATAACTTATATAATGTATTTAATTCTCAGCCTTCATACGGCCTTATTCTAAGATCTGTATGCAGTAAAATGTTGAATTGGTAACCTTCTCTGACTGTTCCTGTTGGTTCAATATCGTTGTTCTTATCAACTTCATTACTGATGCCGTTTAATATCTCACTAATTGCACCAGCAACGGCTTCCTCGCCTGCTGATCTGTTATCATCATCACTGGAACTGCCACTTGATTTATGACTGGAAGCTGTAATCGCACCGGCGAAAATTGCACCAGTAAAAATAGATCTCATTTTCAACCAGGTATGATTTGTATATTTATCACGCAAACCACTATAACCAACTCCATCGACCGACTTATATTCAGGCAGCAAAACACTTTTGCCATTCGGAAAAATTATTCTGGTAAAAGTTACGTCTATTCTTTTACCATTCATTCCCAGCGGCTCACCAATTAATTTACTTCCAGCTGGGATCAAAAGATTTTTCCCTGTCACACTGTCATAAATATTCTGACGAATAATTGCAATAACAGCAGCATTCAAATTATCACTTATCATCGGTGTAACAAGTGTTGCAGGCATAACGCTTCCGGCTTGTAAAACTTCGTTGGCCGGAGCTTTAGTAATCACTTGATTGTAACTGCCATATGACGAAGCCAAAACTGAAGGTAACGGACAAAATATTACTGCAATTCCTATCACTGCAAAAATCATCGTTTTCATCATCAATTACCCCCTACTACTTGAATGTAATTTTCGTCCCCGGAATTGTAATAATGATTTACTGCCGGCTCTGATTTTTTCCCGTTTCTTTGATCCATTGCGGGGATTTTAAAAAATATTTCAGATCTGCGAGCAGCATCATCTTCTTTTGCACGAATAGCCTGTTCTTTTTGAGCATTTTCCCACTCACGTCGCTGACGTTCCATTTCATTTTTTTCAGCGGCAGTTAATGTTCTTTGTTGTGGTTTTATGCTTTCCATATTGCCTTTAGGCTGACTTTGTGGCGCAGTCTGCGCGCTTTCTGATTGAGCAGCCGTCGCAAGTTTTTCCATATCTTCAGGAGTAATGAAAGATGTAGTATTAGTAGTTGTTGTAACCTCTCCAACTGGGGCAGTTTTCTTCTTTTCTTTACCACCAAAAACCAAATACAATATCAAAGCACCAATTACAAAAACAATAACCATAATTACAAATTTATTGATACGTTTGCTTTTTTCCGTAACAGGAGAAATATCAATAGAACTATCTTTATTGTTTTCAATCATCAGCCTCTACCTCTTTTACAGAATTTTCAACATTATCTTCAGCTCCTGATGCAATCTGCAAAATTTCTTTTTGCTCTCTCAATCGTTTTTGACGTAATCGCTCTTTAAGTGATATATAATCTGTTTCCATAGTAACTACTTCTGCCTGTTTCACCCCGGCTTTAGCCGCTTCTACGCTTAAGTCAACTTTATCTTTGCTGTTCAATTTGATTTCATCAGCAGCTGGAATTTTTTTATCTTCACTCTTTCTAAAAATCAAATAGGCTTTTTGTGAATAAACCAACTTAATATTATTCATTACTTTATCAATCTCTAAAAAATTACCCTTTAGACGGTAATTGACAAGCTGTAACTTCTTTTTATCCCATTCATCAAAATAATAGATCGTTGGCATATTATCCTGATTTTCTTTGCGAATCTCAATATATGTTTTCTTACCATTGTCAAAAACAGAACTTGGAATATATTTTTCAACAACATTCTTATTTTTAATACAAGAATAATTTTTATTGATTTTATCTGCTTCACTGCGCGCCTTTTGTGTTAACTGATAATCATACCGAAGTTTATTTAACGCATTTCTTAATCCCTGACGCTTTTCTGCCGCTTCCTCTTCTGGATATGAAAATTTTATAAAATACTCTATATCATCACCAGAAGAAACTACTAACCTGTAACTTCTAACATCAGTATTTACAATTATGTTAGTAGTTGTGCCATATACCAAAGGTTTGATATAAACATGCTGGATATTTCCAATTTGATCTAAGTCAACGGTCCACTGCGTACTATTTCCTGTTGCTATTTTTTGAACTTTTTCTCCTGGTCGAAGCTCAAAATCGGTAACATAGCCAATTTTTGTATCAATGTAATACTGATTTGCCTGATCGTAAGTATAAATGCTGGCAGATCCAACGCGTCTATCCGGCTCATAGACGTAGCCACCAGCAAAAGCCGGATTAGAATTAAAAAGCATTACTAATCCGGCTAATGTTAATGGTAAAAATCTTTTCATCGTCATTTACCGCCTACCCCTTCTTGACTAAATTCAAAGTCTGTTATATACAGCCCCAGCGGATTTAATACAAGATCCTCTTTATTTGATACAGTTTTTTGTTCAATACTGAAATTGCCAGTATAAACAGTTTTGATCGGCTGCATAGAATTTGATTTGTTTATAGTAGTTTCTTCCCAACGAACCTGATATGTATTTTTAGTATTAGCAATCGGATTAACATTCAATATTCGGATTCGAGAATACTCGGAGCCGATTTTTTTTGTAAATTCGTCAAGATATAAATTCTTATACTTTTGTGCCGATTGCGAAGTCAGATATTTAATCCCTTTATCCACATTTTCTTTCAAAACATATTCATCTTTTGGGATTGACCTCATGTTAGTTACAAACTGACTTAAAAAATAGTTTACCTCTGTAGAGGTTACTTTGGTTTTGCCCTGCTCCAGTGCACCCAAGCTCTTGACATAACCAGTTTCTGGGTCCACGTGAATTACATAGGGAATAAAAGTTGATCTTGTAGCAATAAAAATTATTCCAAATATACAAATAATCATTGCCACAATACTCATGTAGGATAGCCTCTGCCATTTTAGGATTTGCAAATCCTTCATAGCCAATAAATTTGCGGCTACCTGCTTTCCCTTGTCTTTCTCTCCTGCATACGTGTTTTCCCTTGAACTACTACTCAAGATTTTTACCACCTTTCTGTACATTTGTTATCCTTTCAGTTCTAAATATATTACAATACTTTTCTGCTGTCAACTGGGGGGGGGCAAATGTTTGATTTTTTGAAACAAAAGTGCTAAAATAACGGAAACGGCGCCGAAAGGCGCAAATCTTAAAAAAATAGAATGCCCACTTACACACATACCTTGTCAGGTATGTGCAGCGGGCTGCTATCGCAGGTTTTGCGTACCGCAAAAAAAAAAATTCAGCGTACCGCTGATGAAATACAAAATACGAGGACCAAACAACTATGGCTACCTACCATATGAAAATGAAAATTGGATATAACGGCTCAACCATGGCACACCTCAATTACATTCGCCGAGAAGGAAAATATAATGACCGTGAAGATATTATTTATACCGAAACTTGTAATCTTCCGTCGTGGGCAGATAACTCCACCGAATTTTGGACCGCGATAAAAGATCACGATTTACGAGCTTGTCGTAAACTTGAATTTGCAATTCCAAATGAAATTTCACATGAAGAACAAATTGATTTTGCACAAAAATTTCTAGCTGAAATTCTTCCCGAACACACTTATAGCTATGCAATCCATGAAACTGATTCTGCTATTCATGGAGAAAAAAATCCACACGTCCATGTAATGTTTTCTGAACGCATTATTGATGAACGTACTGTCAATTTATCTAAAGAAGAATTTTTTAAAAAATACGGTAAAACCACTAAAGGCCGTGTTTATGGTGGATCAAAAAAAGATCGTACCTGGGCGGGCAAAGGCAGAACCGGAAAACTCTACCAAGTCCGCGAAAAATTAGAACATAGAATAAATGAGCTTTATACAGAAAAAAAAATTCAAAAAGCAGTATCCAGCAAAAGCCTGAAAGCTCAAAAAACTCAGCTTCGCCAAATGGGTGCTTATAGCGAATCAGAACAATTCGACCGATTAAAACCAATGCGTCTTGACGATAAAAAGTTTATGGCAAACAAGGATATTATCCGTGCGGCATTACGCGATCCTAAATCTCTGACATTAATCGACGATCCTGAACTCAAAAAACGTATTTTACAGGAAAAATCAAAAATGGCCAAAGCTGAAATTGCAGCAGCCATAGCAGAAATGGATTCCCACTTAACGCCGACTGAAAATGAAAAATTCGTCGCTCTTGAAGAACTGGAAGAATTGCAGAAAAACGCTCTTGCAAAACTTCCCGCTCTCCCTGACAGCGCTGTTATAAATGCCTATAAAAATCGCCTTCTTTTACTGCAACAAACAAAAAAAGAACTGGTTGTCAATAAGGAGCAACCAGTCCGTTTAGCATCTGTAATAAAGGCGATTCAACTTTATAACACCGATATGCAATTTCATAAAAATATAGATCCAATTAAGGAAATTGCTATTGCACAAGCCGGGCTTGAAAAAACAAAAAAAGAACTTGTCATTCTGAAAAAAATGCAACTCGGTAATATTGTTGATAGGCTCATAGATCTCAAAACAAACGGTAAAGTAAAAGAAATATCTGAAAAAATCAGAAGCCAGGAAAGCTTTCTTAAACTCAATCCTCACATAAACACTGATCGCCTGCAAAATTTAAAATCCGAGCTGGATTCACTTCGAAAATCTTATTATTCTCCTGAAATTAAAGAAGAAGCTATCCAACTGGCAGCAATTAATAAAGAGCGCATAGCCTCACTCGAAGAAGTCAGTAGGATATTAGAAACTAACATCAGGCAACTAAAAAACATTCGGCAACTTGACGAATCAGACTTTGAAAAAATCAAAGAATACCAGACTAAAATTTCTTATCTAAATAAAGATAAAACAAAAAAACCGTTTGAAAGTTCTTATAAAAGAGAACGCATTGATCTTCTCAATACTACTATTGACAGGCGCAGTAAAGAATATAGAGATTTGGTATTTAAGATTGCAAAACGCAGCCAGAATATCAATTACTATTACAACAAACTGCTTAATGAAAAAACAAAGGGGGAATTTAAAAAATTAACAGAACAGGCCAGAAGTAAAAAAGATCTTATTGTCTACAATCAAAAGCTTGGCAAAGATACCACAAGTATGCAAAAAGAACTCTTGGAAATCGAACGTAATATCGAACGTTTGAAGCTTCAGTATGGTGGTCAGGTATTGTTAGATCAAGCAAAAAAATTACAACAATCTGAGCTTATGCAGCTGACTAAATTAAAGCAGCAATATACGAAACTGGAAAAAAACATTCAGCGTGACAGTACCAGACGTTATATTTCCGCTACTACAAAAGTCAGCTTAATTAAAGCAAAAAAACTCGCAGATAAACTCCTTGGCAAAGATGATCCGCATGTTGGAGCAGCTCATATTAGAACTGATACACGTGAAAATCAAATTGGTCAAGGTGCGGAACTTTAAATTTAATCGAAAAGAGGAACTTATCATGGAAAAACAACAAGAAATGGTCAAAGTGCTTTGCGTAGATGAAAACGATAATCATTATATTGAAGAAGTACCTGTAGAAGAAATCAACAAGGCAATGGAATATGCAAACAAATTAGATGAACTATCTGCTGAAGAACGTCAGGATATTTTATCCCTTATTGACAAACTCCACCCTGAAGATCTCGAATGCAACCATAATTAAAGCCACAAAGGAGAGCTACTATGGTAAGTCAGACAGATGATTTAAAACTTGTCAGAGGGTTGTTTATAGAACGGTGTCCGATCTGTGGGCGCGAATTTTCATGTAATAAAAGCTACCACGTTTATACATCAATGATTGGACGTCGAAGAACGTATTATTGCTCATATTCCTGCTACAAGCTTCGACCCAATCAAAAAAGTAAACGATAATCCTATATATCAAAGTGAGGTATCAATGCAATGGCTAATAAGACATGGCTTAAATACGAACATAATAATCAATCTATATCAAATGGAATACAATACACTAAAGGAATGATTCATCTTATGCAAGACAGCACACCAATAAAACTATTGGCAGCGTTTAGCTATGATGAAAAACATAAACCAACTGAACGAAATTTATATCAAAATTTAAAAATGGCAATGGGTGATGAAAATATTATACTGGTTGAAACTGAATCAGTTAATATAAATCTTCAAGAAATAACTGAAACCTATCAAGATAAGAGCTTTAAGGACTTAGAATATATGGGTTTTTTACACGATAATGGATCGCTTTCAAGGGCAGTTGATGCTGTAGAAGAATATGGAAAAGAATACGATGTAAATAACAATTTTTTTATTGCTGACACTGATTTCCTGCCATACGTTTTTGCGGTTCGAACTATCGAAGAAACATACTGCAATAACATATTTGAAAAAACATTTACTGCCGATCAAGCGGAAATGGCCAAAAAAAGTCTTGAACGATATATTTCAGAATTTAATATTATTACTTCAAATGTTGATTTATCGTGCTCGGAAAAATGTGATCAAATTAGTAATCTAGCTCATAAAGAATTGGAAGTTTTCGAAAAAAACGCAACAAATACAAATAATATCTCTAATATGAATTATCAAAAGGAATTGACTGATTTTTATATGCGAGGATTAGAAGATAATAAATTTTCTCTTGATTTCGATAGTAACACCATTCAAATCACATCAAATTGCCAAGGTCAATATCATTCTATAGAGGATGTTTTAAAAGCTTATCAAAGAAATAATATATTTCAAGATTGCCATTTTGAAGGAGTAAATTTCAGCAATACTGATTTAAGTGAAGCGCAATTTTCAACCAGGTTATACGGATGCGTCTTTCGCGATTGCAATTTTAGAAATACAAACCTTAAAAATGCAAAATTTTCTGGTTTAATTGTAGACTGTGACTTTACAAATGCAAAGGTAGAAAATTGCACTTTTGAGAAAGTAAAACTAACCAATGTATTAGGCCTTAATAGGAATGCAGAAATTGAAAAAACAAACAAAACTCAAACTAAAACTAAAACAGAACAATATAACCAGGAAAAAGAAACGCTTCTGAAAGAAATTATTGAAAAAATTAAGGAAAAAAAATCTTTTGGTCCTGTTATTGACAGATTTGAACGTTTGCAAAATCCTGTTACTGGTACTAAATACTCTGGTTTTAACAGAATCTATCTTGCCCATCAAATTGAAAATGCTGGTTGGAAAGATCCGCGCTTCATAACTTTTGCCCAGGCAAAAAAACTAGGTTATTACCTGAAGCCAGGACAGCATGCAAGCCGAGTTGTATATAAAGAACCCAAACAAAAAGTTTTCAAACTTGAAGGAGAAGAACTCAAAGCAGCACAAGCCGCTAATAAACCCGAAGAAAAAACAGTCAATTTTTTTGTAAATAAAACATTTCTTGTTTTTAATGCAAATCAATTCAAAAATTTCCCTGAATTAGAAAAATTTACATATTCAACCGAGCAGCAGCATGAAATCATCTCCAATATGAAGGCAAATGCCGCTAAATCTATTAAAATCACTGAAACTGGCGTCGGTCGAGCCTTTTATTCTCCAGGCAAGGATACAATAACCCTGCCATTACCTGCAACGATAAAAAATGATGAAGCAGCAGCACGAAATTTTTTCCATGAGCTTGCTCATGCTACAGGCCATGAATCACGCTTAAATCGCCAGCTAGAGTATCACGAAGAAGAAGTTGTCGCGGAGCTGGCAAGTAGCTTTTTATACAAAGAGTTTGGTTTCCAAAGCTCTGAAGCAGGCGACCATTATTCTAAAGAATATATCCGCGGCTGGGCCCAAGTAGAAAAATCCCTGGACGAAAACCCCAATAATTTAATGAAATATGTAACTTTAGCGGAACAAACTGTTGCTTATATGAAAGAACAGTATGTAGATCGTGAATTGCTGTTAAAGGATCAATTATTAGAAATGCCACAAGAACCAGCCAAAGAAACAAAAATATTTACAGAACAAATCCAACCAGTTGCTCCTGCTTCTATTCAATACTCTATTGAGCCTGCTAAAGAAATATTAATAGAACTGGATAGTAAAAATGGTAAAACTTTCTATGAAGCTGACCGTAATGTTTTGGACTACACCGTAGCAGCCAGAACAAAAAACAAACTACATGAACCCATTGCGTCCTTCGTCAAAGACTACCAACCAATAGGCTTAAAATTTAGATTCTCTGCTGACACTGGTAAAGATCCTCTGCTTTATGGTTTATGCAGCGGTAACCAAAATGTAAAAAACACTCTTTTGCAAGCTATACAGCAGGATATTCAAAAAGCCGCACCAACCACTGTTCGCTATAATCAAAAAGGCTTAGAACGATGAATATTCTCAAAAAACTTAACCACTATCAGATCATCTTCCTGATTACTTTGATATTTGTATGTACTTTTTACGGAATTAAATATCAGGAACGTCAAACAAGCACCGATAAATTCATCACTGCAAAAGTAGTTCGCGTTATAGACGGTGATACAATCGTCTGCCAGGTAGATAATATCCAGCAGCCAGTACGAATGATTGGCATTGATACACCTGAAAGTGTCCATCCTGATACAGAAAAAAATACTGAAGCCGGAAAAGTTGCAAGTTATATCACTAAAAATCTTCTCACTGATAAAACCGTTTGGCTCGAAACCGATATCCAGGTTACAGACAAATATGGCCGTTTATTAGCTTATGTGTGGTTAGAAAAACCGGAGCGGATCTCCGATCAGGCGATAGCTGAAAAAATGTATAACTACATTATTCTAAAAAGCGGCTATGCAAGTTTGCTGACAATACCACCAAATGTAAAATACGCTGATCAATTTAAACAGATTTCAAAAAAATAACCACACTGAGCTTATAGCAATATCTGCTATAAGCTCAAATATTAGATATAAGGAGTAATAAATACAAATGGATCTATACATCACTGAAAAACCCAGCGTTGCTGAAGCGTTGGCTAAATACTTTAATTCCACCGGTGCAAATTTCAAAAAAGAAAAAAACTGCTATAAAGATACAAAAAAGGATATCTTTATTACCTGGGCGGTTGGACACTTGCTATATCAAAATCCTCCTGAAGCGTATAATCCTGAATGGAAAAACTGGAAGCTTGATACCCTGCCCATGATCCCAACGATTTTTAAAAAGACCCCTTATGCAGCCAAAAAAGAACAGTACAAAGCAGTTATATCACTAATTAAAGATGCTACAACAATCATCAACGTCGGCGATCCCGACCGTGAAGGTCAAGTATTGATAGACGAGTTGTTACCGGCAAATAAAAAAGTAAAACGTTTACTGCTTAATGCTCTAGACGAAACATCTATAAGAAAAGCTTTAGATGACATTAAAGACAATAAAGCTTTTGCAGGTTTATCTGCAGCAGGTGATTGCCGCTCTGAAATTGACTGGCTGCTTGGTATGAATCTGACCAGGTTCTTTTCTCTTAAAGCCCGCGAAGGTGGTTATACCACTGTAATGTCTGTTGGCCGCGTCAAAGCTCCCACACTTGCGTTAATCGTAAACAGAGAAGCTGAAATAACTGGTTTTAAAACGCAGAAATATTACAATATTTTTGCGCATCTAAAAATAAACGGCGCCACCGTAAAAGCTTCATTTGTCGGTGACAGGATTACCGATAAGTCTGAAGCTGAAAAAATCGTAACAGCATCCAAAAGCAGCGAACTAAAAGTTACAGACGTTTTCAAAAAATCAAACAAACAGGAAATAAAAGAATTATATAGTCTTGATACACTACAGATCGATGCGGATAAATACTTTGGCTTAAGTGCAGATGATACGTTAAAAACTATCCAAAAACTATATGAAAGCAAGTATTTAAGCTATCCACGAAGCGATTGTAAATATTTGCCTACCAGCCAATTTACCGACTCTCCCAACCTTGTTATAGCTTTTAATGAAGCACAGCTACTTGATATTAAGATTCCTCTACCGAATTTGCGCCCACCTGTATTTAACGATGCGAAAGTGTCTGCACATCACGCTATTGTTCCAACTGGAAAAATTCCAGATCTTTCCACACTCAGCAAAAATGAAAAAGATCTTTATCTGCTAGTCCTCAAAAAATATGCCAGCATATTCTTTCCTGTATATGAATATGAAAGTCACAAAGTTATTTTGACAAATGGCAAATATGATTTTACCTTCACAACGAAGATCACAGTAAATAGCGGTTGGACGGCACTTTATAAGAATATGCCTGTCAGTGATGATGCCGAGCATGAACAAGACAACGAAGTTGAAATTTCTACAGCAGTTAAAGCCGGCACGGCTTATCGCGTTGAAACCTTTGAATTAAAGGATGCTGAAACAAAGCCTCCCAAACGTTACACCGAAGGCAGCCTTATCAAAGCCATGAACAATATCAAAGGAGATACAAAAGAATCAAATGACATCCTATCTAAAATCAAAGGTATAGGAACACCTGCAACCAGGGCAACTATTATTAAGGAACTGATTGCAGGCGAGCAGCTTTCCAAGAAAGGTAAAACTTTAATTCCTACCGAAAAAGGTAAAAATCTTATAGCAATCCTACCCGAAATAATTACCAAAGCCGATTATACAGCAAATATGGAGATTCTTTTGGATCAACTGGAAGCAGGTAAAATTCCCAAACAAAAAATCATAACTGAAGTAACTGATTTTTTAAACACAATTATCAAACAAAAAGACAGCTTAAAAATAGTTAACAAAGACTTTCCCTGCCCTACCTGTAGAAAAGGCTTCCTAATGATTAAATATTATAAAGATCCAGACACAAACACAGTAATAGAATACGCAAAATGCAATAATGCAGAATGCAATCAAATCACGCCAGCTAAGAACAATAAGCCTAAAATAATTACTTGCCCTGGCTGTAAAAAAGGTTTTATGATTTCCAAGAAAAATTCTAAAACAAAAAATATTTTTTATGCTTGTTCTTGCTATCCTGATTGCAAGACAGTTTTGTCTGAAGATGATTTCAATAAAAAACGTGGCTAACTGAAATAAAGTATATTATATGATTTTCCTGCTTTTTCCGCTGCCATTATAGCCGCTTTTCTTTTCGCTTCAAGGGTAATACGAGTAGCTTCGCTACCCTTTCCGCTTTAGTCATTTTCCGGCTATTTAAATATTCGCGAAAAAGCAAAAAAAATATTCGCAGGGGCTTTACGCAGTTTACGTGCAAGGGTTTATAACCCTTCCTATCCCACGGCTTCTGCCACGTTCGCCGTAGGCTTCGTGTTGTGCCTTTATTGAAAAACAGGAGGAATCAAAATGAAAAAAATGACTAAAGAATTATTAAGCTATATACCAAAAGTATACCGCAACAGTATTATTGATTTTTACAAAGACCAGGATGGTTATTGGTTATCTTTAAAAACAACAGGAGAATATATTTTACAAGGATATTATTCTGATTATCTCATACACGAAGATCGTATTCATGATGTTTTAAAAATACTAAAAGACTGTGCTGTAAAAATACAGAATAACCCAACTCAATAATACCTAATCAATAAATTTAGCTTCCAAAATTAAGATACAAGGGCTTTTCTTTATACTATTAGACCAAGTTGTTGTATGAAGGTCTTAAGGCTCTTAAAACCAGTATTTAAGGCTATAATCAAATTTAATAAAAAAGGACGTGTTTTTTATGAATCTATGTATTTATCGTGGCCGTTTAGTTCGTGATCCACAGGTAAAATATACTACTAGCGGCAAAGTTGTATGCTTATTTTCCCTGGCAGTGTCAAGGGAGTTTAAAAACAAAGAAACAGGAAATTATGATGCCGATTTCATACCTATTGTGATTTGGGGTAAACGAGGCGAATATTTTGGAAAAACTTTAACAAAAGGTATGCCGATATTAGTTCATGGCCGTACACAAACCAGAACATATCAGGATAACGAAGCCCGGACGATTTATGTCAGTGAATGTATTGCAAGTAAAATAGAATTACTTGGAAAATCAAAACCAAATTCGAATGATAATCGTACATTCTTTACCGAAGATCCTGAAGATCCATTTAATGACGATAACTACCCACCTTTAGATCTACGCTATGAAAATGAGGAAATACCATTCTAATAAAACAAAACCAGCTGTCTTAATTGGCAGCTGGTTTTCCTTCTAATAACGCAAATCAATTTTTGAAAATTGAACTTCGATATTTTCAATATCATTATTACATATAAAAAAATTTTCTACTCCCTGACGAGCAGTTTCTTGTTCCATCATTGGAGATATAGTAACACCACTTATTGCCTCTTTTGCAAAAGGTATTTCTAAATGAGGGACAATTAACCCACTCGGACCAATGTGAAAATTAAAAAAATCTTTACTCATCTCATCAGCAAAATCAGATTTTTTATAGGGTGCTTCTATAATAAAACGAAATTCATCTTCATGTTTAAAGGCAGGATTTTTAAAAAACATGCAACGATCACTAATAAAATCTGCTAAATCATCTTGAAACGAATCTATCCAACTTTCGTCTGAAGTGTTCCCTTTTCCAGTAGAATCAATATCATATTTATTACTCAACCGTATTATTTCATCCTTAATTTGCCTTACTTGCTCTTCCTCATCGTAAATTACCTTTCCATATGTAATTTTACAACCTTCATTTGGTAATATGCCACGCATTGAATTAATAAACTTCTCAGTATTAATACCAAAATTATATCCTTGATAATGATTATTTTTACTATAATAACACCATAAACTATGACTATCCCGTTTTAAAGAAGTGCATAAAAGATAATATCTTTTTATCTTGATACAATTTTTCACAATCAATCCTTTTTTTTGTCTTTCTATCCTTATGTTATTATAAGGTGGCAACAGATAATCTATAAAACGTTCATTTTTTTCTGTGTTCACTTCAATATTCGCACCTTTTATTGCTTTCAAAAACACTTTTTTTATATATACATATTCGGATTTATCATTCATAAACTGACAATCACTAAACCACAACTTATTGTCTTTAAAAATAGACATAAAATTATTTGGTGAAGTATAGTGAAAAACAGTTTTTGGACCTATTGTTCTTGCGGGATTACCCTTTACATTCTTACCATCAAAATAGCTTATTTCCATGTAAATTCCTGCTTTCTCAATAAGAATTTTATCAATATTTCTGCTACCATAAATTGAACCTATCAAGGTATCTTCTAAATGTCTTGGCATTAATGCCTGTCATTTCTTCAACATTCTTTATACTGCTACCATTTTTATATAAATCTATCGCGTGCTTCAGCCGCGGATCATTTTCACTAAAAAGACGTTTACGTCCGGTGTATTTGCCGGCACTCTTGGCAATTTCTATTCCCTGCTGCTGACGTTCCCTTATTTTTTTCCATTCACTCTCAGCCTGGTACTTATAAAGCTCAATAATCAAATTATTTATAAGGCGCCTTAAATTGGTATCTTCTATTCCCTTTAAAGACGGAAGATTTAATACTTCGATAGTAGCACCTTTATTTTGTATTTTATACATGATATCAGTAAGATCTTTATTATTCCTTCCCAGGCGATCCAATTCAGCCACAACTACAATATCATCTTCTCTGATATACTCTAACATTTTTTGTAGTTCCGGACGTTTATGAGTAGTGCCGGATATCTTATCACAAAAAATTTTATCACAATCCTTCAGTAGCTCCAGCTGACGATCTAATTTTTGATCCGTGGTACTTACTCTGGCATAACCAATTTTTGACATGAAAACCACCTCTAATTTTGTCCAACCCTATTGTCCCTAATATTATACAGCGAAATAGAGATAAAAAAAACAGCCAATAGGGTGTACCCTATTGACTGGTTTTTAGAATATAGAATCACTTGACTATAGTTTCTTGAATTAGTGTTTCCGATATTTTTAGACACTTTCCATCCTTCCATTTTTCATACACTTCATCGAACCCTTTACAATCCTTCTTTAACACAACATCATCACCAATATAAATTTCTATAGGATTTATTTCTACATTTCTTGACTTCTCTGACAACGCTGCTTCAAATAAAACAAATCCAGGAATAGATGGTTGCTCTTTTTTATCAATCTTAGTCCACCAATTATTTACCTTATGCCTAATAATTTTCTTAATCTCTTTTTTCTCATCTTCACTTAAACGAGCCCCTAAAATAAGCCCGACTAACTGCGTAGAATTATAATGAAATAACCGTTCATAATTAGAAAATTCAGCCTCACTACACAGCCATGGTGATAGCGCTGGTAAAATTAATCTGGTTTCTTTTTCATACTCCCAACACTTTGCTTTTTCTAAATATGGTTGTTCTAACTTTTTACAATACTCCAACCGTTCTTCTTCATTTTCAAAAACTTTCCCTGAAACAGATTTTGGGAAACACAAAAAAGCATTATTTGTAGTACCAGAAAGTCCATATACAACTTCCCTCATTTTGAATTTATTGCCACAGGCAGCAACTACTGAATCTCTTTTAATAGATGTTTTTTCATTTGAAGGAGATTGGAAAATGTAACCATCTTGAGTATTAAAAATCAAACAATAACCTCTATGTTTATTTGCATAATGTGACCACATCAAATAGTTGTCGTTCTCTTTTGTAAATGAAACAAAATATCTTTTACTAGGCTTATACATAGCTACATAATCTTTTAATAATTTCACCAGTATAAAACATGCCTCTCCCTGTGACGATAGATGGAACTTATTAATGCACTCAATAAAACTATCATTTTGAACTTCATCAAATGTTATCGGAGATATATTTGTAAGATACTCAGAAAATATATCTATATATTCTTTTATGACAGCTGCAGGAATACCATTCCACGCACTACTTAATAATCTCATCCAACTATCCTTATCTTGCTCAAACTCAAAGAATACTTTTCCCTCATAAGGGTCATTACTTTCCTCACCTGAAGCAAAATAAATTTCATCATATATTAACTCTTTTATTGATAATTGATTGAATGGTCTATACCGATAACAAAACATTTATTTCTTACCCTTTCATAAAATTACTTCGATTCTATTACTGTTATATAGCAAGTCAATGAATAAGATAGGACCTTTATTACCGCTCTAATTCATAATTATTTTTTCGCCTGGCTATATCCATTTTCTTTTTTTCAATAGTATGCTCCAAAAGTCTTGTTCTATTACCTACAGCTCTACTTATCTTTTCAACTCTCTCTTTATCCAAATAGGGGCTTGTAGACAATACATCATAAACAATTTTTGAACACAGCTTTAACTTAGTATCATCAATATGTTTAAACGACTTTACCAATTTGATTTGTTCTTGCTGGGAAGATTTGAAGGGTACTACTTTTTGTGGATCACCAATTTCAGAATTTAACGCTTCAGACCAAAGGCTTGTTCCATTATCAAAAATTGGTGCCGGTCCTACAAATTCTAATGTGTTCACATCTCTGATAAATCCAAAATTTCCATAATGGCGATCTGTATTTTCAATGATATAGTCAACTATCAAAATGTTGTCTATAAATTCTTTAGCTCCAGGTATTTTTAATTTATCACAGCATTTCAAAAAATGTGCGTATTCTGATTCATGATTTAACTTTGGTGTAGCATTTCTTATTTGCACTGCTGGTACATATTCAGTATCAGGTGTGATAAAGTTTTTACAATAACACAATGGTCGGTTATCTTCCAGCTTTATTTCATACTTTACATGCGGTATATTTAAAATTTCCAATATCTTCGATGCAGCAACTTCATTATAAGGCTGTTGCAGTAAAGGAACAGATCCTGCTTTAAATAAATATCGTTCTCCATCAATGATTACCCATTTCTTTTTTAGCCAGCCATTACTAGACGCATCAGGCGATCTTAAATCCAACTGTTTTTTTGATTGGCTACGTTCAAAAAAAGCATTACCCAAATCACCAGAAAATTCATTAGTAAAGAAATTAACATCTTTCCATTCAATAGTATTTCCTACAGGTTTTAACCAATATTGATCAGATAAACTTAGTCCCAAGCTCTTTGCAGATAAAGCCTGCGGCGTTTCTACATCATATGTATGCAAAATATAATTAAGACCATCCCGGCTTGCCGGTATGGATCTGTTATGCCACCATTTATTTAATTGTGCTTTTATATCCTTATCATTATCAATACCAACGGGCAAATATTTTATGTCTTTGACTTCTATAACTTCATCTATTAATCCGTTTTCGTTGATTTTTACATCTACTAACTCTTTATTTTTATTCATTAAAGTGTACTTATTCAAAATACTCACCACCTTCTGCACTATTATTATATTATATCATAAAACCCTTGCGGAAAATATTTCCCAAGGGTTTGGCTTTTTATAAAAGAAACAGTTCACTCTCAGTTCTGCACCTTTATTTTTTGTAAGCGTTCTATTCTATTTTCGACCAGCGGATGCGTGGAAAACAGTTGTGTAAAAATATTACCTTGTTCTACGTAAGGCGCAATATATTCCAGAAAACGTATCATTGAATCGCCATATCTAAGATTGCTGGCAAATTCATCTGCTCTGTATTCAGTTCTTCTGCAATTCATCAGATACACAAAATCGAAAATTTTATTACCTATCCAATTTATGGCAATAAGCGGCAAACATGCTAACTGCACAGCCCACATAAACAGCGCACTCATTAATCCAAGAATGGGAATAAACCTTAAAATCATAACCACTACTCTTGCGATTTGCATAAATATATAATTGGCCCAATAACAAATTTGAATAGGATAACTTCCGGCAATAATAGCAATCGAAACCATACTGTCCCCGTAATGCAGATGACCTAATTCATGAGCTAATACTGTTTGCAGCATTTCAGGTTCTGCACGCAAAAGCCCTGCTGTAACAACAATAGTTTTATGACCTAATGCCATTGCATTTACAACTTCAGAATTATTAATAAATAAATTAAAATCTTTGGCAGTCAAATTTTGATTAGTGTTTTTATTATAAGCGATCAACACTTCTTCAAGATTACTACTTATATATTCAAGATCAGTACCTTTTGCTTTTCTTGCCTTCAAAAAAACAGTAGATAAAAAACTGCCAATAGGACTATATCCAATAGTAGTAAATGTAAACACTACATAGAACGCACACAAATAGTAAAAATCCGGATGAAATTGGCGTGCAAATATGCTTGTACTATTCCCTATCTTTAAAAATAACATTATAAGGCTATGTGCAAACTGAAAAAATATCCCAACTAAAAAAGTATGAAAGATCATATTAATCAATATAAGAAACATAAGAAATTCCTCTCAAATTCTAAAAATTAAAGAATTATCTCCCTCAGATCCTGATGCTCAATCCAATAAACTGCTTTTACTTCTTCCTTAAACGCCTTCGTTCCTTTGAACATTGCCATAAGATGTCTTTTCTTCTGATCTTCAGTAAGCATAAATTTTTTACGGCCATATTCAGCACGGAATTCTCTAAATTGTTCATGTACTTTTTCTCTAATGTCATAAGCCCAGTTAACTTGTTTGGGAGTCCCCTTCAATTTAGGCAGACCATCTGCAGATACTTTTGCGTCTGCAGCAGCACATTTTGGGCAGAGATTGTTTTTCACCATATCAACTATGAACTGATCAGCATTATCATTGACACTGACCTCATGCTGACAAACACACATCACTATCATTTTAGTACTCCAATTCCCTATAGTGATCATTTAGCTCGCCGGTTAAATTCATGTTCCGCAAATCATCCGGCTCAACAATAAGATCACCATTGTGATGATTAACCCGAACTCCTTCTGGAATATCTATTCCATCTAAAACAGCAGCAGCAGCTCGTTTAGCTGTAATGTCTGATACTTCATTGTGAATAATTAACATAATATTATACCCCAAATACCTAACCTAATTGAAATTATAATGCTTAATGGATCTGCCACAAAATCATTCTTCCAAATATATAATAACTATACTTAAATTATACCACAAAAACCCTTGAAAAGCACGTTTTTTCAAGGGTTTTCGCCATTTTCAGCATAACATAAAGCAGTTATTTTTCAGCAAAAATAACTGTAACTATCAATTAATCTCTTCTATTTAAATTTTGCTATTTTTGTTCTTTTGCAATGGATTATTCTTTTGGCCCAGCTGGCTGCAGCCGGAATAACCTGGATATTTTATTTACACTTTTTGTAATTCTCAAAACTTTTGAAGGATACAAAATTCTTTTGCTTGATCCGTGACATAGAAGCAGACAATTTCCTTGTGTCTGCTTTGATTTTTTAGGTTTTAAACGCTGTCGTTGTTGCATTTTAGCGGCCGCGTCCTGTCGGTGCAAGGGTAATACAAAGCTTGCCAATGGCTGCGCCCTTGCACTCGGTCCGCTTTCCCGCTTTTTAATGCCCAACGACAGCGGGAAGCCCCCCGCCGGGGGGGCTTAGGGCTGGTCGTGAAATTGGTGAAGTGTCGCTAAAAATAAGGGGGTAGTGTATGGGTTAAGCGATTACGGTGATTAGTATTTTTGATTTTTAAATTTACTTTGAATGGAGTGTATGAATTATGAATAATATCGAAGTGACTGGCAGATTAACTAAAGACCCGGAAATCAAATATACTGCTACTGGCGTAGCCGTAGCTAAATTTAGATTAGCAGAAAACCTCTACAATAAAAAAGAAGGCAAGCAGGACGCTCAATTTCATAATATTGTAGCGTTCGGAAAAACTGCTGAAAATATTGGCAACACGTTGTCTAAAGGTAGAAAAATCCACGTTAGCGGGTCGGTGAAACATTCAAATTATTTGAAAGACGAGGAACGCAGGACCTTTACAGATATTGTTGTACGTACTTTTGAATATTGTGACAGTAAACATGGCACTACACCGAAACCAGCGGCGTGATTACATACAGAGAGGGCAAAAGCCCTCTCTGACTTAAATAAACATTTGAAGGGGCATACTATGAATTTGAATATTTCTAAAATGGAGCAATTTTCTAAAATGCAGATTGAGTGTTTAGAAATGATGCAAGGATTGATTGCCTATGATAAGGAAGAATCAGCAAAAGGTACGATAACACCGACTAATACCAAATTGGTAGAAGCCTTCATAGACACGCAGAAAAAAGCATTGCAGGCGTTTACCGACCTTTTAGAAAAGCATAAACCTGCTCTGCAGGCAATTCAAAAAGAAAGTCGCAAAAAGGCAGAAGCGGAACGCAAGGAAAAAGAAAAGGCAAAAAAAGCTATAAAAGAGGAAGGTAGCCTGTTTTCCTGTATTGAACCTGCGACTATTGAAGTGGAAAAATCAGAAGAAGAACCTTTGCTGGGTGAATATGATATTGAGGAGAATGATTGTGATGACGAAACGTGAAATATGCAGACGTATAAAGCTCTATAAAAAACTTATTGAACTTTGCCAGCGTTCCAAAATAAACGAGTGTAAAAAAGCTATTAATATTTGGTACTGGCAACAAAAAATAGAAAATCTGTCTGCTTTGCTGGATAATAATAACAGTAAAAAAACGGCTTAATAAGTTTTATGTAAGAGTTGTCTATTTTCTAATTACTTTATAAAAGGAGAGAATTATGCAATTATTAGGTGAATCTAATTTTGAAATTTATAGTCGATATTTTTCTCAATATGGTTGGTATTGGTATGGTAATACAGATAGTAATATTACTTTGTTAACCAGCAAAAGTTCTTCGCTGACTTATGCAATGTGTAGGTTTTGCAACAGACTGTTTATGATTTCGCGTAATATAAAAAATATGAAGGAAGTAATTTGTCCGAATTGTGGAAAAACACACAAAAAAGAAGGTTATGTGTATTCTGCAAAAAGCGAAACAATATTTCCATTAAATGCTAGTATGAAATTATATGAAATGAAAGACAAACTGGAATTAAGAATAAAATATATTGGATTATTGTGGAATGAAACCCCAGCCCCAAATTATGAAAAAATTTATGGATTAAAAGAAAAATTTGTATTCGACATTAAAAACCACAGTTGCACTTGGCAAAAAGGTAGACCTTATTGGGATAGAGAAAAAAAGAAAATTGTTTATAAATATGTTGACTTTAATATTGGATTTATTACGTCAGACTATGAAAATATTATTGAGAATAGTGTATTAAGTTATATTTATAAACATCACAAAATTTATGGCACTTCTATAAATTGTATGCTTAAAGAATTACGTAACGCTGTTAATAAAAAAATGATTGAAAGAGGTATGACAAAAAGAAATTTATATATTGCAGGGACGAATAACAGACTGTTTATTGGCAATATTTTAAATATTGCCAATAAAATTAGATGTTGGGATATGCCCAATGTAAAAGCATTAGCTGGAGATTTTAAAAAGTGGTATCAGCAAAGTCAACTTGATAATAGGCATATTTTTCAAGAAAGGTGGGAAGAAAAGTTATACGAAGAAGTAAATAAGGGTAGAAGCTATCATAATGTAATGTTAGAACTATTTAAATTCCCTAATATATCTATAGTTAGGAAAAATCTTTGTATAGATAATATTGCTAAATTATATGTTGCTTATAATAACTGTAATAATATTGGAATAGCGAGCAAGTGCTATAATATTTTGCAATCTATTCCGTCAAAAGAGCTTTTTTATAATGCAGGGGAAGATTATTATAAAAGTACAATTTGTGAATTTTTGGAGACTTTTTACAGCAAATATTCTTATTTAGATAAAGAAATGATTATAAAAAAACGAGGTATAATAAGCGATATTATGAGATTGTATAAACTGGCTACTCCCAAAATTATAGAAGAAATAAATAGTAAGTACCAATCTTTAAATGAACTTCACGATTTTCTTTCTATCGAAATAGCCAAATTGCCTTCTAATGAATATTTGTTCCCAATTCCTGAACATATAAAAAGGCGTATTGATATGCAGATTCAAAATTTTAATATGAATATCTTGTCGAAATATAGTGATTTAAAAAAATATGCTACGGTGTTAAAGAACTGTGGTGCAGGTTATAAAAACAGTTTAGGGGTAAAAGAACAAATTGTGGGTGTCACAGATAGCAAAGGAAAAATTGTAGCTATGTTAGATATTAAAGAAGGAAAAATTGTTCAGGCAAAAATATTTGATAATGAAAAGGCTAGTTTAATCCCTAATCTTAATCAGGCACTTATTGAATTTAGTGAAAAAGCTAAGTTAAAAATCAAAACCAATGACATTGATATTTCAAAAACAATAGCTAATGTAGCTTAAAGGAGTAGATATAATGAATAACCGTTGGAACAAAAAAGAACCTAAAATTATCTATAAACCAAGAGAACTAAATACTTTTGAAAGAATGAGGATTTATTCTGAAATAGACAAACAATATATTTTAGAAGATATAAAATCTTACGCAGAATCTGAAGAACTGATTTCAGATAGAGGAATGCGATTAGTTAATTGGAACGCAATATATAATATATATGTTAATGAGGCAACAATGGAATATTCTCAATTTGAAAATATGAAAAATGCAATAAATTTATATTTAGAATGTCATAAAGAGGAAAACCTTGATAAAGATTTTTATGTAGTCGAAATTGAAGAAGCATACACTACACACGTAGAAATTTTAGCCAAAAATGAATATGAGGCAGAGGAACTTATAGAGGAAAAATATAATCAAGGACTATATTTTGAGGATTTAAGAAAGGAATGGGTAACTAATTTCTTCGCTACAAAAGTGAGAGAGGCAGATGTGATAGTAGAAGCACGCAAAAACTACAACTATAATGCTATTGCCTAAAATAATTCAAAATATAATTACATTGAAAAGCTCACCTAACGGTGGGCTTTTTTGCGCCTTTAGCGGAGTGCAAATAACCCTAATCTTAACCACTGGTATGTTATTTGCTCCATTCCAAGTATTAGTTGCGACAACAGACAGAATAAGCTTAACAGCATATTCAGACTGTTCCCGTATCGCTTCATGCAGCATATCGCCATTAGGAACGCTCTATACTGCAAATTTAGCCGTGAGGAGCAGGAACGCAGGCTCAATTATCGCCTGACAGGTACGGGAACAAGGTAGATCTATACAATTTTTCTGCTTTTTCCGCTGCCATTATAGCCGCTTTTCCTTTCGCTTCAAGGGCAATGCGAGTAGCTTCGCTACCCTTTCCGCTTTAGTCATTTTCCGGCTATTTAAATGTTCGCGAAAAAGCTAAAAAAATATTCGCAGGGGCTTTACGCAGTTTACGTGCAAGGGTTTATAACCCTTCCTATCCCACGGCTTCTGCCACGTTCGCCGTAAGCTTCGTGTTGAGCCTTTATTTTTTACAAGGAGTGTTCTATATGATAACAGAAAAAGATACCGCTATAGTACATATCAAAAAAGTAATGTACATGATCGACAAACTAACCGGTAATGGTTACCGCTCTGCTGAAAGTGTTTTTGTTGATTTTCTAACTTTATCAGCTTGTTCTTACAGTAATGTTTTCGACCTAACAAATAAAGAAACAAGAGAAAAACGATATTTAGATATAGTAAAAAAATACAAAAAAGAAGAATTAAATTATTTTTCTACAGCTTTAGGAGAGCTTGTGATGGCCGCAGAAATTTACTTGCAACACGGTTATATAAAAGACATTTTGGGATATATATATACTTCCAGGCAATATTATAAAAAAGCTATGGGGCAATACTTTACACCAGACAATATAGCTATTTTTATGACCGAAATTATCAACGGTGATTTTAAACCGCTTGAAAAGGAAGATTTTATTTCTGTCAGTGAGCCAACATGCGGGTCCGGCGTTATGATTTTAGCATTTGCTCAAAATATGTTGAAAAAAGAAATCAATTATCAGAATTCTATGTTCGCCGATGCGTGGGATTTAGACCAAACCTGCGCTCTTATGGCTTATGTACAATTTTCTATTTATAACATTCCCGCAATAGTAACTCACGGTGATAGCCTTTCTCTAAAAGCATATTCAAAATGGATAACACCAATGTATTTTATTAACGATTTCCCCGGAAAACAGAAACGAAAGGAAATGATTAATACTTTAAGGAAACTCCTTATCGATACCGACCAATCATCTAAAAACAATAGTCATCTGCAAATTGAGGAATCGGCAATAGCTGCTACACCTGACATTGATATGCAAAGCATCAGGGAAAAATTTAAATTGCAGTCGCTTTTTAATGAGGCTATATAACAAAAATCTGTATACCAAATCGGTATACAGATTTTTGTTATATATGTTATGTAATGTCAACAACAGTCATTTTATGTTTATGTGCATATTCATCCAGATCAGCCTGGGCTTCTTCTATGGAATTTCTCCAAGGCAAAACAGTAACGCCTTTACCGGAACTGCAGTCATTTATTCTCTCCCATTTTTTATTTCATAAAATTGACATTTGCTAAATTCTTTAGAACATACTTTATCCCATTGAAGTCCCGGCAACAATTTTTCGCATTTTTTACATTCAACAGAGCCAATACTCCCATGAAGCCAAAACCCGCGATAAAATGGGCATTTACTTTTATACCACGGTTTTCCATCTTTTACATAAACAGCACCAAATGCATTCTTATCGACAACTTCTGTTATCCACCGAACAGGAAGGTTTTGGGATAACAAGTATTTTCTCACATCATTTACCCATGTAAACTGTTCTACTTCTTGTTCACCTATATTGAATAATGAACCTTGACACGGTTTCATAAGTTACCTCCCTTCACAATTTAATTAAATATATCGGACACATAATATAATTTATATATTTTTTAAATATAGTTTTTCAACCATCTGAAGCAAGTTTTGATAATCTTCCAAATTTCCAGAACCTTGCCAAATATCTATATCAGTTAACTCCTTAATTTTTTGCTTCAGCTCTCTTTTGTTATTTTCCATCAAATCAAAAACTCTCAAAAAATTATTATAACGATCTTCTAAATCTTTATAGAACTCCAGCTTCGGATCACCTTCATTCGTTTCAGCTATTTTTGACTGGTAATAGGATATTTTTTCGCTGATACTGCTACGTGTTACTTCTGTTATTGCTGTTATCATAGTATCTTTTGCAGTAGACAGCTCCACAACTGCTTGCTGAATTACAGCAACACTATTTTGGATCTCAGCCTGTAAAGTTTCTTGAATGACACTGGTTATTTTATTGTAATACTCGCCAAGTACAGCTTGCTTTTCATCTTCCATTTTTTGACGTTCTTCTTCCGCAGCAGCCCTTTGCAGTTCTTCTTTTTTTAGCCTTTGTTGCTCGATTTTTTCTGTGGCAGCCTGCCATTCTTCCTCATTTTCAAAAAATGCCTGACAAAAACCAAATTCATGCTGATAACTTCCATCTTCGCTGACTGTTAATAGTTGCCGGCAATATGGACATAAATAACCAGTTTCAATTTCTCCGTCAACTTCTGGGAAAGGCGTTACTTCCTCACTATTAAAATCGTTTTTCTCAATGTCTTCGCTAAATGGCGATTCATTTTCTATATCCTGATTTTCAAACATTTTTTACTCCTTTTTATTATTTATGTTATATAGCTTATATATGGTATATAAGCTATATAACATAAATTTTCAATCACGGTAAAGTTTATCATATTCCTTTATCTTACTAGCATTTTCGACGATATACTGCTCAAAAAACTCTGAAACTATCTCGCTTATGCTTTTTCGATCAATGTATGATATTTTCTTTATATCATCATAAACGCTCGGCAGCACTGCAAGGCTAATACATTTTTTTATTTCACGCTGAGCTTTCGGACGACCGCGCCCATCACTTTCATTCTTTTTAGGCAATGGCGTTGATATCATCGCAGCTACGACGCTGGTTTGCCGTCGATTTTCTCTATCTGCAAATCCACTCATATCCGCTTCATCCCTTCGCTTTTGAAATTATATAATCACTTACTTTACCATATTCTGTTGCAACATCATTTTTAGGTGACTGCTCACTTACTGATAATCCTGTATAAACACCTTTTTTTGCTATAGCCATCTTTTTAACTACGCCGATCACATTATGTTTTTGACTTAACGCCTGAAGTATCTCATTATCATCTTTTACTCGCTTTTCAAACATAGTGGCTACTACGCCCATAACGCTTAGTTGTGGGTTGATAAGTGCTTTTACCTCTGCAATGCTTTCCATAAGAAGTTCCACGCCTCTATAGGCCAAATAATCGGTTTTAACAGGTATTACAACATAATCACTACAAGCCAGAGCGTTTATTGTTAATAATCCAAGTTGAGGCGGGCAATCCAGTAAAATAAAATCGTATTTATCCAATACTGGTGCTATTGCCCTTTTTAATATAGTCTCTCTCATGGCTCGACCAATCATCTCTATTTCCATTTGTGCAAGTTCCAGGCGCGACGTACAGATATCTAAATTTATCTGTAAAGAAAGAATGCACTTTTCTATATCACTGCCTTCTTTTTTTAATGCAGTGACTATCGTATTATCATATTCAAATGGTTCCAATCCCGCACTAATTGTTAAACTTGCCTGGCTGTCAAGATCAATAATTAATGTCCTTTTACCTTTTTTTGCAAGTGCTACCCCAACATTATATGTACTGGTTGTCTTTGCTACTCCACCTTTTTGATTTGCAAAAGCTATTACAGTTCCCACGAAATCACTCCTTCTATAATTTTGCTATATAAGTTATATATCATATATAACTTATATAGCTTATATACCCTTATGAACAATATTTTCCCAAATACTAGGAGCTTCCTGCTCCATTTCTTCTAACACATGAGCATAAATATTAAGAGTTACAATCACACTGCTATGACCAAGCCGTTCAGATACCACTTTCGGGCTTACACCATTTTTCAATAACAACGTTGCGTGTGTATGCCGCATACAATGAATAGTATAATCTTCTGATATTTCCGCTGCTGCCACCATCTTAGAAAAATAACGTTTGCGAAAATTGGATACTGAAAATGCCTTACCAAATGTATTAGTAAAACATAAAAAATGCTTGTTATCATACTGATCGCCAAGATTATCGGCATACTGCTTCTGATAATCTCTAAAAGCAAGCAGTTCTTTCATAGTACTACTGTCAATACTAATGCTTCTTACTGACTTTTCTGTTTTTGGATCATCAAATATGCAATCTTCATCCACAGTATCAATAATCTGCGTTTTTACGCTTACAACATTTTTTTCAAAATCCACATTAAACCATGATAATCCGCGAAGTTCACCAATTCTCATACCACTTGCCAACGCTAAATTAATCAAATTATAAAAACTTTTTATATAATATTCTGTTCCCTCATTTCGATTTAAAAATTTTGGGTTTTTTATGCCATGGTAAATATACCGACCTGACTTGACTATTTCTAAAAATCTTGTTGTTTGTTCTTCGTTTAATACCACTGGCTTCTTCTTAGTTTTCTTTGGTGCTTTAGTCCCCTCTATAGGATTCTCTGTCATAAGATTATTTTTTATGGCACTGTCCAGAGTAATTTTCAGATAAGTACGTATACGTCTTACACTATCAGGTGCCAATCCCTGATTATTTTGTCCACCGTTGACTAAAAGATCATTAAAAAACTCTTGCAAAACAATAGCTGTCAAATCTCTTAATTTTATTGCTCCTAAGCTTTCTACAGCATATTGTAGCCTTTGCTTATAGTTATCATATGTCTTTATTTTCACCGTTGGTTTGACAAATAACTCTAACCATTTCTCAATCCACTCTTTTAAAGTTATTTTGTCTAACAGCAGTATCTCTTTACTATAATTTTCCTTAAACTTTTCAAATTTATCCTTTAGTTCTTTTCGGCTCCTGGCAGTAAATGACTTTCTTTTTTTTACTCCATTTATGGTATAGTTACCTTCCCACACCCAAACATTTTTGGATTGAGAAAAATACATACTTCCTTCGCCCCAAGCCCGTCTATTCGCCATGTTTTACATCTTCCGTTTGATCTGAACAAAATTCTTCAACCCATGCTGCAGGAATTAAAATTTTCTTTCCGATTTGTTTTGAAGGAATTAACCCTGCACGAATATTTCTGTACACCTGCTGATGAGATATAACACCTTCTCCTAAATAATCCATTAATTGAGATACTGTAAAAAATCTTCTTTTTTCTTCCATATGCTTTACCCCTTTTCTTTGATTTTATTCTGTATCTATCGCGATCTTATTGTCCTAAAAGTTTTTGCATATTCTGCATAGCTTCTAACGCCGTACATATTTTCTTACTTTTTTTCCCTTTGTCATTTATAACCGCCAACATCACTTCTTGATTAGGTAATTTTTCTGCTAAAAGTGCCAAATGCCGACTTATTTTTATAAAACGCACATCCCTATTATTGTTATTCAAATTCCAATCGTTTATATATACAATTAAATCTTTCTGATCTAACATTGTTATTAACCCTACAGAAATTAGGGTCAACAAATCCTGCTCGCTTGCATTTGTCTGCCTCATTGTAGCTAATACATCAACTATACCGAAATCATCAGCATCAGCATTAAGATGAATATACAAAGCCTGTACTACACCATTCAATCTTAAGAACCTGGTTGACTTAATTAAATGCTTACTTATAACAAATGAATCTTTCAATATTTTTTCACTCCCTTTTATGTTATAATAATCTAATATAACAATATTCTCATGCTTCTCATTTTTGTTCTCTTTTGTAGAATTATATCATTCTGTTTTGCAGAAAACAAGGGGTGTATTATGCTTTTTTCTGAAAAAATTACTGCAAATTTCAAAAAAACACGTTTAGCTTATGACTTTTCAATAAAAAATATCAGCGACTTACTGGATCTAAAAACAACTTCAGTAATCGGCAATATTGAAACCAGTAAAGGAACTCCATCATTAAATTTATTGATTAAATTTGCTCTTACATTTGGAGTATCCATAGATTGGCTCTTAGGTTTCTCTGATATTATTTTCACTCCTGCATCTGTGTCTGTTGCGGAAAAAGATCTTGAAAATCGTCTATCAAATTCTGATACATCTTTAGCCTTGCATATGTTATTGAACAATTACGATAAATGGCAAGATCCAAATATTCGCCAGCAGCACTATAGTTTAGCTGTTCGAGCTAATATAATTGCATTGTCAAACTGGGTTCTTCAAAATCCAAAACCAGACTTAAAAAATAAACTGCGATACAACACCCTAGAAAATTTAGTAAAAGTGCAATCCACTAACCCTATTTTTAATATAGAAAATGAATAAAAAAATGCACCAGGTTTTAACTGGTGCATTTTTTTCGTTTAAATTTATTTCCATTCTATTATACTCAACATTTATGCTTATTTTTTGCGATAATAATTATTATATAGCATTAAAAAATAACAACTGGGATTCACTGTGAAAAACATGAGTAATAAAAAACTAGGTTTTAAGCCATCTTTAGCCTTTATTTTTATGACAATAATTACTATATGGCATTAAAAAACAATAGCTGGGATTCACTGTGAAAAACATGTACAAGTCAAGTCAAGTAAAGTAATAATAATAATAATAAAGTCTTAAAACTTTAGTATTATTATTATTATTACTTTACTACTTATTACGTTAGTATTTATAAAGACCTTAAAGTCAGTTTTGTGGATAATGTGGATAATGTGGATAATTATTGAACTGAACTCATTTTTTATCTTTTTTTTAAAAAAAGACCGCCTAAATTACCGTCAAAACAAAAAAAGCACTTACGTTATTAGCGTAAGTGCGCTTGTTTCCTGGTGGGCCCAGCTGGGTTCGAACCAGCGACCAACCGGTTATGAGCCGGTGGCTCTACCACTGAGCTATAGGCCCATAGTACCATGCGTTGTCTCAATGGTCAACAGTAATATTCTAAACAAATTTGGTCGAGTTGTCAAGCTAAACCGATTATTCCAAGAAGTCTTTTAACCGTTTACTGCGGCTTGGATGACGCAGCTTACGTAAAGCTTTGGCCTCGATTTGACGAATACGTTCTCTGGTTACACCAAAATGCTGCCCTACTTCTTCCAGGGTACGTGAACGCCCGTCTTCCAAACCAAAACGCAGTTCTAAAACCTTCTTTTCACGCACAGTCAGTGTTTCCAAGACTTCTTCCAACTGCTCACGCAATAAAGTGAACGAAGCAGCATCAGCTGGTGCCGGTGCATCATGATCTTCAATAAAATCCCCCAAATGCGAATCTTCTTCTTCACCGATAGGAGTTTCCAATGATACCGGTTCCTGTGCGATTTTCATAATCTCACGAACACGATCAACAGTAGTATCCATTTCCTTTGCAATCTCTTCCGGCATAGGTTCCCGCCCAAGTTCCTGCAGCAGTTGACGTGATACGCGAATCAGTTTATTGATTGTTTCAACCATATGCACAGGTATACGAATGGTGCGGGCCTGGTCAGCAATAGCGCGTGTAATAGCCTGACGAATCCACCAAGTGGCATAAGTACTGAATTTAAAGCCTTTATTATAATCAAATTTTTCTACTGCTTTGATAAGACCAAGGTTACCTTCCTGAATAAGGTCTAAAAAGAGCATTCCCCGGCCAACATAACGTTTTGCAATGCTGACAACCAAACGAAGATTAGCTTCCGATAAACATCGTTTTGCGGCTTCTCCTTCTTCAAAAACTTCTTCCAAAAGTTTTCCGTAATCTTCTTCCAACGTCATATAGCTATCAAAAACAGCAGCATCATTTTCTTCTGGTAAGCGGCGCTTGATCTCGTCAAGTAAAGTCTTGATCTCAAACAGCGCATGTACTTCTTTATCACTGGTCTGACGATCGACTACCATTTTATCACAGTCTGGGATCATCACATTGTGTTCCTGCATCATACGTTGTAAATGCAAACGCTCATCTTTAGTAAACTCAACAATAAGATCCTGATATTCAGACAATGTACAGGGAGTACCCGCTGCAGCCGCCCTCGCAATAATTCCAAGCACTTTTTCAACATTGCGCAGTTCACAGCTTTTATGTTCCTGTTCCAAATGCTTCTTGATTTTTTTGATCAGAGTAGCAGTTTTTTCTTTACCGCTGTAAGCAGGAACCAAAGCTGCAGGCAATGACGAATTCATCAGCCTTTCGGCCTGTTTTCCCTTATCCATACGTTTAGCAAGCTTGATTTCATCTTCGCCGATCAAAAGCGGTACACGGCCGATCTCCTTAAGATACATCCTGACCGGATCATCAATGCTTACCCCTTCAGGCACACTGAGATTAGCCAGCTCTGCTTCATTGATTTCTTCCGTATCATCATCGTTGACCGGCAGTACATCATCATCGCTGTTTTCGTCGACTACGTCGATGCCTTTTTGGGCAATCAACTCATACATACTGTCCATATCGTCCGGAGTCATATCTTCTACGTTTTGCATAGAATCCATAATTTCACGATAAGTGAGAACACCGCCGTGAGATTTGCCTTTAAGTAATAATTCCTCTACCTGGTCGGCAGAAATTTTAGTATTAGCCATGGTGTTCCCTCCTTTCGTTGCTTAATATCTGCTGTTGTTTTTTAATATAATTTTTTGATTTCATCTTTAATTTTCTGGCTTTCCGCAAGTTCCTGCAAAAAGCGGTCATCCCCCAAACGTTCATATTCGTCGGCGCGCAGACGGTGCTCTTCATAGCTTCGTTCCAAAGCGCCCCTGCGCATCTGCCGCAGGCAATCATCTACTAGTTTTTCACCGTTTTCTTCCGCAAGATCTTTTGTCATAATCTGCGCCAGCTCCGTGGCCGCTTCATTTGACAGTTCTGTAAAAAGCTTATCAGCAGCACTCTTACTGCCGGCATCAAGCTGCTTCAGCAATCCTTCATAGATTTCTCCGCGAAATTTTGACATAAAACCGACACTATCAATTTTATCTCTGTAAACAAGCGCCAAATCGGTATTTTTTAAAATAACGTAAAGCAAAAGCTGCTCTGCTAAATCTTCAGTTGAAAGTACGTTGGGCTGTATCTGCCATTTAGACACGGCTTCCCCACGATCATTCTTACGGCTTAGCTTACGATATTCACTCATGATGAGCCCTTCGTCAATTGTCAAACGTTGGGCCAGCGTTTTGATATGCTGTGCAACCTCAATTTCATTTTTGCACTCTAGTAGGAATGGTAGTATATTCGACACAGCTTCAACTTTTCCTGCTAAATTTGAAACATTATTTTGAGAAATGACATACTGCATCTGAAATTCTATACCTGAAACAGCTGTTTCAATCAGCCGTAGATAAGCATCTTTACCGTGCTTACGCACAAATTCATCAGGATCTTTCCCATCAGGCACTATGAGCACTCTGACTTTAAGCCCGGCTTCTTTAGCAATGCTTACTGCCCTTACAGTGGCCCGTTGTCCAGCTGCGTCGCTGTCATACGAAAAAACTACTTCATCAGCGGCACGAGCTAAAAGTTTAGCCTGCTCCTGCGCAAAAGCCGTCCCCATTGAAGCAACAGCCCAATCGATACCAGCAGCATGTAAACTGATTGCATCCATATAACCTTCAACAATCACGGCCTGCCTGCGTTTCTTTATTTCCTTTAAAGCCACATTCATCCCGAACAGAAGAGTTCTTTTGTTAAACCACTCTGTTTCACCAGTATTCATGTATTTTGCCATCTGTTGAGAATTTTGCTCTAAAATACGACCGCCGAAACCAACTACATGACCACGTGGATCCTGAATAGGTATCATCACTCTGCCACGGAACTTATCCATCGGCCCACGGTCATAATTTACCGCCAGCCCGGCCTGCACCAACAGTCCAGCACTACATCCACGTTTTCCAAGTGCTGAAAGCAATGCGTTATAGTTCGGCAGTGCCACCCCGATTGAAAACCGCTCGATAATCTCAGGTGTAATGCCGCGTCCTGTGAGATACTCCTGTGCTTTAATTCCATAATCAGTCTTCGTCAAACAGGCCTGAAAAAAACGTGTCGCAAGTTCATTAGCGGCAATAACCTGTTTTGCCTGTTTCTCACGTTCCAGTTCAGCTTTAGTCTTTTCCTTTTCAGGAACAGCAATACCCAATTTATTTGCCAGAAGCTTTAAAGCCTCTGGGAACGTGCAATTTTCCATTTTCATCACAAAGGTAAAAACATCACCGCCAACATGACAGCCATAACAATAAAAAAAGTTCTTGTCCGGCGTTACGGAAAAGGACGGTGTTTTTTCTCCGTGGAAAGGGCAGCAGCCCCAAAAACTGCCGCCGCGCTTTTTTAGCGGTACATATTCAGAAATTATCTCGACGATATTAGCTTGGGAGCGAACCTGCTCTTTAAAATCATCAAACATACCACTCATAATTATTGCTCCTGTCACCTCGAATACCATCTGATTTATTATATTCAATATTTAACAAAAAAATCCTCTTTTTAACGGTAGATAATTTTAGCATTACGACAAGTTTATATTATGGGAATGTAATGTTTATTAAATAGCTGCACAGCTCCTGCATCTGTCAGTCCACCCACAAAATCGACTACAGTCTGCTTCAATCCGAAACGATCTGCCAGTTCCCCATATTCTCTTGGCAACAGCTGCGGATACTCCATATATAAATCCATAAGAGTCCTAACAACATGTTCTGCCTTGTTATGTTCAACCGTCAGCTGGGGCGAACAGTAAATATAATCAAACATAAAATTGCGAAATTCTTCAACAGCTTCTTCATAATATTTATCAATAATAATTTGCGGCTGATTCAGTGATAACTCCACAATATTATGAACAAGCACATCCAATATCTGGCTTGGTTCTGTTCCTAAGCGCATAGCGACGATACCTGGCAATTTTTCAGGACCGATGATGCCAACTTTGCATCCATCATCGAAATCATGGCACAGATAAGCGATACGATCACAACGCCGCACCACTTGCCCTTCAAGCGTCTTTGGCATCGTACTGCCTGTATGGTTAACAATAGCATCACGAACTTCACGGGTCAGATTCAGCCCTTTCCCCTTCCGCCCATACAATTCTACGAGACGGAGGCTCTGTTCATTATGTTTAAAATGTCCAGTATAAGAATTAATTGCCCGCTCCCCTGCATGTCCAAAAGGAGTGTGCCCAAGATCATGCCCTAAAGCAGCAGCTTCTGTAAGATCCTCGTTTAATCTCAATGCTCTGGCAATAGTCCTGGCAATCTGCGACACTTCCATGCTATGAGTAAGACGCGTACGGTAATGATCACCCGGACATAAATATACCTGTGTTTTATGTTTTAACTTACGAAAAGGAGTACTGTGGATGATCCGGTCCCGATCACGCTGGAAAGCCGTGCGCAGATCATCGGCAGCCTCCTCACTATCACGTACTGCCTGCGAACTTTTAGCCGCCCAGGGTGCCAGTGTTTCCTGTTCTATATTCTCGCTTATTTCTCTAACTGATAACATTATTCTTCACCTTTATTTCACTTTCAAGCATTGTCACCAGGCACATTAAGTAATATAATTACTCATGTGAGGTGAACTGAATGAAAAAAATTTTTATCTTTGTTTTACTGTTGCTCTTAGTTCCTGCAATTTGTCTGGCAGAGCCGCAGGTAACCAGTGATAAACAAACTTTTAACCCTTTTACAGGAGTTTATGATCTGCAGGGCAACGTCCATGTTGAAATTGGTGACAGAATCATCACCGGCGATGCCGCACAGGTAAGTATGTATAAACTTGAGGTACATGGACAAGGTAATATTACCCTGCGCGAAGGAGATATCACCTTCGATTGTGATACAGTCGATGTATACGGTAAAGAAAAAACTGCCTACGTAGCAGGTAATATGAACTTTACTCAAGGTGATATGATCATCAGCGCCGATACCGGCAGCTTTAACTGGAGCACAAAAAATGCTGTTTTTAACGGTAATGTAATCGTCAACGGTGAACCTAAAAATGGCGAAGTCATTTACAATGTCCGTGAAAAAGTTTTTGTAAATTAGTTTTACAGTTTAAATAACCCTCGCTTAGGCGAGGGTTATTTTTATTTAGCGGCGGTCTTTATTTTTCTGCACATACTCTAAGATCATACCTGCTGTTTCTTCGATCGCACGGTTAGATACATTGATAATAGTACAATGCAGACGACGCATAATACCTTTTGCATATTCAAGCTCTTCATTGATCCGTTTAACATCAGCATAAGCGGCACCATCTGTCAGTCCCATAGTTTTCAAACGTTCGCTGCGGATCTCATTAAGTTTAAACGGATCAATAAGCAGGCCAATGATTTTATGCGGAGGAACTTTAAATAATTCTTCAGGAGGCATGATTTCCGGTACCAGCGGTACATTGGCAACTTTTATTTGTTTGTGTGCCAAGTACATGCTGAGCGGAGTTTTAGAAGTTCTTGAAACACCTATGATAACAACATCTGCTTTGGCCAGTCCCAAAGGATTTTTGCCATCATCATATTTAACAGCAAATTCTACGGCTTCGACACGTTTAAAGTATTCATGATCTAAAGCATGGATCAATCCGGCCTGGTTTTTAGGCAGCAGTCCGGAAGTTTTTTCAATAGCCTTAAGCATCGGTCCTAAAACATCAACAACCTCTACATCATGCTCCATTGCTTTATGCGCAATATGTTCACGCAATTCAGGTGAAACTACGGTATAACAGATAATACCATTATTTTCCTTAGCCTCTTCAATAACCTTTTCAACCTGCGCCTTATCTTTAACATAAGGAACACGGATCACATCAAATTTTTCCTGTACAAATTGGCTGGTAGTAGCCTTTACAACAGACTCAGCGGTTTCACCAATAGAATCAGAAACTGCATAGATAATCGGTAATTTAGCTATGATAATTGCCTCCTTTGCCCTCTGCCAGATCCACTAACAGACGGGTAAAATTCGTTTTAGTGATACGTCCCACTACTTCGTAACTGCGCTTATCCTCGCCCACACATCTAATAACAGGCAGACAATCAATCTCATTATCAATAATTTTACGTGCTGCCGAAGCTACAGAATCTTCCTGTTTGACTACAATAAGTTTAGACAGTGGTGTCATCACCATTACAACAGGAATTTCACGCAGATCGCTGCCATTATTGATAGCAGCTTTAAGCAAGTCTTTACGCGATACCACCCCTACCAAAAGACCAGCCTCATCAAGAACAAATACTGTCCCTACATCCTCCAGGAACATAGTTACAACAGCTTCATAGGCGCTTTTATCCTGATTGACTGCTACAGGCACAGACTGCAGATCACGTACAAGGATGCCGGAAATTTCTTCCATCAACATTCCCAGCGTATTCTTGCCGGTAAAATAATAACCAACTTTAGGACGCGCATCTAAAATACCGCCCATAACTAAAATCGCCAGATCTGATCGTAAAGCCGCACGAGTTACATTCAGACGTTCAGCAATATGTTCGCCCGTGATCGGCCCATCCTGGCGCACGATCTCGGCAATACGTTTTTGTCTGTTACTTAAAGAAATTGTCCTCACACCCTTCCGAACTTACATTAATTTTTCCTATATTTATATAGTATACGCTATTTTATGCAAAATCCCTGCTTCCGGTCATAAATATTTTTAAAAGTATACAAAAATAACAGGGCCAAAATTTCGGCCCTGTTATTTTCATATATTTTCATAACTGCTCATGTTCCATTCTCTGGATCATAATACACAGCAGCAAAAAATAACGGTCTGTCATTTTAAAATAATTTTTTTGTGTTATTTCTTTGATTTTCCCCAACCGATAACGTAGAGTATTAATATGTATATGCTGTCTTTCAGCTGCATCCTCTAAACTGTTTTCCCGCAAAGCCGCTGAAAGTGTATCCAAAAGGCTCGATTGATAGCGTCTGTCATATTCCTGCAGTTTATCAAGCACCGTCATCTTAATAAAATTATACTCCGAAGTATTGCGGCAGTGCATCAGCAAACTGAACGGCAGCCATTCTTCAGCCTTACGTACTCCTGAAATATGCAATTTATATAAAAGTCTGATAACGTTTACCGACATCTCATAATGCTCTTTAATTCGCTCCAGTTCTGTAAATTCAGGAGATATTACAGCTGCAGCTATTTTACTCTGTTCCTTATTATATTTTTTGAATATATTAATGCTCGTAAGAGCTTCTTTACTGCTGCATAACAAGATATAAAATTTTTCCTCTTCAATTAAAAATCTATCAATCAAATAATTGCTTATATTATGGCTTCCTTTAGAAAATAAAATCAAATTATATGCTTTTTGCTGCACAAATCCCAGATTAGCAAGCTTTTCAGCAATAACTTCTCCACTTTTGATTTCACCATTTTTTATTTCTTTCCAAAAACGTTCCACTGTTTTCTGCAGCGTTTCATAATGGTCCCACAGCTTGATGGCTAAAAAAGAAGCTCCCTGTTGCCCAATCAACCGTTCTTTTTCCGTTAACTGCCCCTCAGCAACAATAATAAACCTCCCTATAAGCTGACTACGGGCATAGCATTCGAAAATATGCAGCTCATTGATAAAAAAGCCCGCATCAGTATATATTCTTTCATTAAAACCAGTTTTAATTTTTTCTGTCCAATCAAGAAAATCCTGTTTACGAGTACCTCGTCTGCTCCAGGAAGCAAGTATCTTCCCTTCATGATTCAGGCAAAAACAATTCTTGTGAAGCTGATTTCCCAAAACATTCACCAGCGAAGCCAGATCATCTGAATTCAGTGAAGTATGAATAAGTTTTTGATAGTTTTTTTCTACTTCAATCAACATATTGGTTTGATAATTCTGGATTTCAGAAGTGATTGTCTGCACCAGTTCTCTAAACTTGACTGCAGTTTTCACTTCAAATACCGGCAGCCGGTACTGATCTGCCAACTGCAGTATTTTCAGCGGGATCTTATTGATAAAACGACCTGTTTTGATACCTATCGCTGATATTCGCGGAGCAAGCTTTTTAAAACCATCTTCCTGCAGGTCAGGACTTTTACTGAAGGCATACCAGGTAGTTAAAACAAACTCACCTCCTGTTACCCATTCGTGCAAATCAGGCCCTTCCATAATTGTTACATGTGTTATCTGATTGTTTAAGTTCCCATGCTTATTAACCAATGTCACACGTTCGGCAAAATCTTTGATTTCCAATAATTCATTTAAGGTCACCATTTTCTTGGACATTATCTCACCTTCTTTTCTAATGCCATATATTTCTTTTTCTCCAGAATATCCTGATTACGATTTTACTATTTAGTTATTTTTTTAGCAAATCCAAAGATTTCAAAAACTGTTATACTAAAAAGCTGAACTTTACCCATCGTAAAACCTTCTTGATTTTAAACCAGCGCCTTATTTTTCATTCCGGTAAAAAAATCTTGAGGCAACTATAAAAGCAGCCTCAAGATTATCAAATCTTCCATTAATCATTCACATAAAACTAAGTATTACAAAAGTTCCACTGATGATAACGCCGGAAACAATTGTCCAAATAACGCAATATCCCATAATATCACGCGCCGATAATCCCGCAACTCCTAAAAGCGGCAATGCCCAAAACGGTTGAATCTGATTAGTCCAGCCATCTCCCCAAGCAAAAGCCATAATTGTCTGCGGAATGTTCGCCCCCAATGCCTCAGCAGCCTTCATCATGATTGGTCCCTGGATAGCCCATTGCCCGCCTCCGGAAGGAATGAAAATATTTACCAGCCCTGCCGATAAAAATGTATAAAGAGGGAAGGTATGTGCTGTAGAAATTTCCACAAACCACATGGAAATCATATCAACCAGACCAGAAGCAGTCATCATCCCCGACATACCAGCATAAAGCGGAAATTGCAAAATAATACCGCGGCTGGCACCGATTCCCTGTGCCACAGCCTTTAAAAAGCCGTTAGGACTGCTGTGCAGATATAAACCCAATGTTAAAAAAATCAAAATGACCAAATTCAAATTCAGGTCAAAACCAATCTTAGAAAAATTAGCTCCCAGATAAATCAATGGGAACAAACCAAACAAAGCGTTGAGCCAATAAGAATTTTCCAATCTTTCGGCAAATGTCATATCTTTTTTAGCAATTCTTATCTCTGGTTTTTCTTGTTCTTTTTCACTGTATTCCACTATTTCATTAGCAGGAGGTTTCATATTAAAATACACGATAAACAGCATAATTACGATGATAGCCGTCATTACCAGATTCCAGGAAGAATACAGCGTATCACCAACCGGTGTCAGTGGCAGTCCGAGCTTCTCCATAAAATTGCCTGGTGTTGCTGAAACAAGCGGAATCGAAGAAGACGGCCCGCGAATAATCTCACCGCCATAAGCCGCAGCTACCAACAGCGGAAAATGCAGGCCTTTAACCTTTTTGCCTACCTCTTTCGCAAGAACTGCACCTATAACAAGCCCAAATCCCCAGTTTATATAGCAAGACGCAATAGATACTAATGCAGTCAACCCAAGAGCCTGCTGTGGAGTTTTAGGAATACCTGTTACCTTGTTCAAAATCTTTTTAGCCAAAGGTGTCAATGCCAGTACATAACCTGTCAATAAAACTAAAACCATCTGCATCCCAAAAACAAACATCGATGAGTACCCTCTGCCCCAATATTCTATCATTTGCAGAGCACTCTTGTTCATTAAAAACATTCCGCCGCAAAATACAACAAATGTTAAGAGAATAGCCAAAATAAAAGCATCCGGAAGATAATTCTGCACCATCTTCAGACAGAACTTTGTTACAGTCTTCATAAAAATCCGCCTCCTTTTCCCATTTTCTTTTTCATTTACACCAGCTCTAAAACCGTAGCTGATCCTAGCCCTCCAGCAATACATAAAGTAGCCAAGCCATATCTGACCTGTCTTTTCTGCATTTCATGCAATAAAGTTACTAAAATCCTTGCTCCAGAACAACCAATCGGATGCCCCAGAGCAATTGCACCGCCATTTACATTGACCCTGGTCAGATCAATTTCCAGCTCCTGTATGACCGCTAATGATTGTGCTGCAAATGCTTCATTGATTTCTATCAGTCCAATATCTTCGATCCTTAGCCCTGCCCTTTTCAGCGCCAACCTTGTTGCAGGCACAGGCCCCATTCCCATATATGCCGGCGAAACACCTATTGAAGCCTGGCTGATTATTTTAGCCATAGGCTTTAACCCTGCCTTTGCAGCCGCACTTTCTTCAGCAATCAGCAACATGGCTCCACCGTCATTTCGTCCTGATGCATTGCCTGCCGTTACGCTGCCGTCCTTTTTAAAAGCAGGCTTCAATTCTGCAAGTTTTTCTATCGTTGACAAACGTGGATGCTCATCAGCAGCAAACATCAAAATCTCTTTTTTCTTTTTTACTGGCAAAGGTTCAATCTCATCATCAAAGCGTCCGCTTTTTATTGCAGCCTGAGCTTTTTCCTGACTTTCGCAGGCAAAATAATCTTGTGCCGTTCTGCTGATAACATATTTTTCAGCAATATTCTCTGCAGTCATACCCATTGTCAGGACTCCATACTGGTCAGCAGGCTGTGACCGTGGCTGACTTTCGGTATTAGGATCCAGCAAAATCCCGTTACCTACTGCATAGCCCCTCCGTGCCTCTCTGAGATAATATTGGGCATTACTCATACTTTCGATACCACCAGCTAAAACGAAGTCAGCATAGCCGCACATAATCTCCTGTGCCGCATTCTGGACAGCCTGCATACCAGAACCACATTGTCTGTGTACTGTATAAGCCTGTACTTCAAGCGGAAATTTTGTCATCAATGCAGCTAATCTTGCAATATTAGGCTGGTCGCTGCTCTGCTTTGCCTGCCCTAAAATTACTGCATCCAGAAGTCTGATATCTAAATGACTACGTTCACATATTTTCTGCAACAAAAAGGCAGCAATTTCCTCCGGCTGTATGTCCTTCATTGCTCCGTTCAGTTTTCCTATAGGCGTCCTGATTCCATCTATGACTACCGGCTGCAGCATATCTATACCTCCCTTATACTAATTTTTTCAGCCAGCTCATAATGAGCAGATGTCATTGCTGCAATTTCTTCCAATGTAACATCAGAAGTATGTTCCAGTAAAAACATCATTCCGTCCTTAAACTTAAATACAGCATATTCTGTGACTAAAGTATTAACTACTTTCCGCCCAGTCAGCGGCACAGTACAATCCTTTACCAGTTTATGCCTGCCATTTTTTGCCGTATGAGATGTCGCAACGATCACCTCTTTTACTCCAACGACCAGATCCATTGCTCCCCCTGGTCCTAAAACACCTTTGCCCGGCAAAGCCCAATTTGCCAGGTCTCCCGCTTCATTGATCTGTATGGCTCCGATAACTGTAGCATCCATACGCCCACTTCTGATCATTGCAAAAGATGTAGCACTATCAAAATAACAGCATCCGGGCGTTTCAGTAACCGGTGTACGACTGGCATTAATGAGATTAGGAATTATTGCCTCCCCGCTAAGTTGTTTAGGCCCAACACCCAGCATTCCATTTTCCGTCTGAATATAAATATGTTTATTTGCTGGTAAATAATCAACCGCCATTGTGGGAATACCTACACCTAAATTGACAAAACCACCGTCAGGCAGCATTTCCGCAACTCTTTTAGCAATTCTTACTTTTGTTTCCGCTTCTGACATGTTTCTCATTTAACTGCACCCCGATTCTGCGGTACCAAAACATCCACATAAATATAAGGTGTTACAATCTCTTCCGGCGAAAGCATACCGGTTTCTACAATCTCATCAACCTCCACAATCGTCAAAGCGGCTGCTGTTGCCATAAGCGGATTAAAATTTCTTGCTGTTTTTTCATAAACTAAATTCCCCATAGCATCCGCTTTTCTGGCATGTAACAAGGCTACGTCTGCTTTCAAAGGATACGCCAAAACATAGGCTTCGCCGTCAATAACTTTTGTTTCACAATGCGCAGTCAGCTCTGTGCCAGCTCCAACCTTTGTATAAAACCCGCCAATTCCGCAGCCTCCTGCACGGATACTTTCTGCAAATGTGCCCTGTGGCATCATCTCTAAATTTAACTTTCCATCAAAATATAATTCCGCAGCTTCAGTATTATAGGTAAAATAGGTACCTATAGCTTTTTTCAGCATCCTATTCCTTACCCACCTTCCCAAGCCTACATTAGGAGTACCAAGATCATTGGCAATAACAGTCAAATCATATATGTCTGTATCTGCCAGTAAATCAATCAGCCTCTTTGGATTACCGACATTTCCAAAACCTCCGATCATAACAACATCACCTGACCTGACAAGCTTAACAGCTTCCACAGCTTCTACAATCTTTGCTATGATAATCACCTCCATATTTAGTTCTTTGATTTCAGTATACAAAGCTAAAGACGAGCCTAATATGTAGAAACCTACAAAAATAATCTGATTTTTTGCATTTTTGCACAAAAATAGCCCTTATAACAGTTAGATAACTGTTATAAGGGCTATAAAAAATAACAGGACCGAATATTCGGTCCTGTTAAGTTAATTATTCATTATTGAAGCAGTTCGCGTACCATTTGATTGATACGTTTACCGTCGGCTCGGCCCTTAGCCTTCGCCATAACAGCAGGCATTACTTTACCAATCGCTTTCGGTCCTTCGGCACCAGTCTCGGAGATAGCTTCAGCAACCATAACACGCAATTCTTCATCGCTAAGCGGTTCAGGCAGATATTTTTTGAGAATCTCAATTTCTGCTTTAGCCTGCTCGGCTAATTCACTGCGTTCGGCTTTTTCGAATTCTACCAAAGAATCCTGCCGCATCTTGACCTCTTTCAGCAAGATAGCCAGAACCTCATCATCATTCAGTTCCTTCTTCTCATTGATTTCGACATTTTTAATATTAGCACGCACCATACGAATAACCGATAAACGCAGCTTACCTGCTTCACGGTCCTTCATGGCCTGTTTCATATCTTCTGTCAATTGGTCTTTAATAGACATACAGCACGCCCCCATTATCTGGTTTTACGTTTTCTGGCTGCTTCGGATTTTTTCTTACGTTGAACGCTCGGTTTTTCATAATGTTCGCGTTTTCTAACTTCAGAAAGAATTCCGGCCTTTTGGGTTGCTCTTTTAAATCTGCGCAGCGCACTGTCCAATGTTTCGTTTTTGCCAACTTTAATTTCTGCCATCTGATCTCCCTCCCTCCACACACTTAGGGAAGTGTATATATGCATTTCATGCGTTTTTTGCACTATTGCTGACTATCGTCAGACCGCAATTACCGCACAATATTACCAGTAAATTATATCTTATGATAGGCCTTTTGTCAAGGTATCAGCAGGGCGGCCACCCCAATGCTTTACCACCTAAAAGATGGATATGCAAATGCTTAACGGTCTGCCCTCCATCATCACCGGTATTGGCAACGATGCGAAACCCTTTTTCATTAACACCAAGTTTCTCAGCCAGTTCCTTAACTTTCCCAAACATATACAGGAGCAGCTCCGGTTCTGCAGTAATAATATTTTCAGTATGAGCTTTCGGTATCATTAAAACGTGTACCGGAGCAGCAGGAGCCACATCACGGATTACGATCATTTTGTCATCTTCATAAACTCTTTCAGACGGGATCTCTCCGGCAATAATTCGGCAAAAGATACAGTCGTTCATTTCTTTCCCCCCTTAGTGATCCTAATTTTTATAATATTCGTCAGAAAATTTAAAAGTCCTTTTTCTATTTACTCTGTTCACAATTTATTTTCAAACTGTAACTAACAAAGTAAAAAAATCTTTAATAAAACGCTTGACTTATAGTCAACTCCAGCCATTATACTGAACTTAAAGTATTTTTAATCATTTATCTAAGAAAGGAGAATTTACAGTGAAAAAATTTTTATCAACATTACTTTATACCGCTGCCGCAACTTTATTATTCAGCGCTTGTGGAATGACTGCCAATACAGTTTCTTCTCCTGTTGAACCAACTGTTAAAAGTAATGAAAAAACAGCAGTAAATAATAAAGCTCTTGTTTATTTCAGCAAGGATATCAGCCCTGTAAGTCTGATCAAACTATATGATAAAATCAACCAGGATATACATGGTAAAGTAGCTATCAAAATCCATACAGGAGAAAAGAACGGTCCCAATATACTCCCACGGGAAATAGTGATGGCTTTGCAGCAGCATGTACCTGACAGTAATTTAGTCGAAACCAACACTTTCTATAAAGGTGATCGCTATACCACCGCCGGCCACCGCGAAACATTAAAAGTTAACGGCTGGGATTTTTGTACTGTAGACATTATGGACGAGGAAGGAGCAGTAATGCTGCCAGTAAAAGGAGGCAAACATTTTCAGGAAATGTCGATCGCTAAAAATATGCTTAATTATGATTCCATGATCGTTTTGACGCATTTTAAAGGACACACTATGGGAGGATTTGGCGGTTCAATGAAAAATATAGCAATTGGCAACGCAGATGGCAGGATCGGCAAAGCCATGCTGCATACCTCTGACCCATCCAACCCCTGGGAATATAGCCAAGAGCGTTTTATGGAAAATATGGCTGAATCAGCAAAGGCTACAACAGATTTTTTTGGTAAACAAATCATTTATATCAATGTATTGCGCAATATGTCTGTTGACTGCGACTGTGCCGGGCTTGCTGCGGCACCGCCAACAACTCCTGATATCGGCATCCTTGCTTCTACAGATATTCTTGCCGTCGATCAGGCTTCTATCGACCTTGTTTTTGCTTTACCAGATGCTGCTAAGCATGATCTCCAGGAACGGATCGAATCACGTCGCGGTCTGCGGCAGCTCAGTTACATGAAAGAACTTTCCATGGGTAATGATCAATATGAATTAATTACCATTGAATAAAAGAAAAGCTGCCGTTAAACGGCAGCTTTTTTATTATTCCTTCAGCAATTCTCCGATTAAAAAACTCGTCTCAGCCTTCAATAATCTCACTTTTCTTATCTTGCCACATAGTTCAGCTTCCGACCGAACATAGACCCGTAAATAATTACTGGTCAAACCTTCTATATAGCCATCCTCAACAGTCTGTTCAAACAATACCTCCACAGCACTGCCAACAAAACGTTCTAAAAATTTCTGCTGCTGCTTATGATCAAGCTCAGCAAGTTGTGCACAACGTCTTTGCTTAACAGTTTCAGGAATTTGATTGGGCATTTTTTCGGCCGGAGTTCCCTTCCGTTTGGAATAAGGGAAAATATGCATTTTACTGAACCCGCAGTTTTCTGCAAAAACCAGTGTAGATGCAAACTCCTCTTCCGTCTCACCCGGGAATCCGGCAATAATATCAGTAGTAATGGCAATATCAGGAATACGTTTACGGATATCGGCCAAAAGTTCGGTAAAACGTCGGGTATCATACGGCCTGTGCATTCTGACTAAAGTTGTATCACAGCCTGCCTGCAAAGGTAAATGCAGCTGTCGGCACAACCGTTTATCTTTTTCCATAAGATTAAGCAGCCTCGCTTCGACCTCCACTGATTCCAATGACCCCAACCGCAGTCTCTGCAGACCCTCTACACTTAAAGCTGCCTCAACAGCATCAAATAAAGTCAGTTTTCCATCATGTTCTTTACCATAGCAGCCAAGGTGAATACCGATAAGCACTATTTCTTTATAACCAGAAGCTACAAGCTTTTTAACTTCTTCCCTGATACTTGTCAGACTACGCGAACGCAACGGTCCGCGGGCAAAAGGAATAATACAATAAGTACAGAATTGATTGCAGCCTTCCTGTATTTTTAAAAAAGCTCTGGTCTTATCACTAACATCACCTGCACTCAGTTCTTCAAACTCAGTGTTGGCACTCAGCTTACGCACGCTGTCTATTGTATCAACAGACTGAAAAGCAGCAGCTTCTTCTACCAACCGTACGATATCTGCTCTATCCTGATTCCCGATAATAAGATCAACACCAGGAATTGTCTTCACTTCTTCTGCCGCCGTCTGTGGATAACAGCCAGTCACAACCACGAAAGCAGTTGGGTTTCTGCGCACAGCACGATTGATCATCTGCCGCGATTTACGCTGCCCCGTATTGGTAACAACACAAGTATTGATCACATAAATATCAGCTTCGCAATTAAAACCAACTACAGTATAACCATGACTGCGAAATATCGCTTCCATGCTGGCAGTATCGGCCTGATTGACTTTACAGCCTAAAGTGTAAAATGCTATTCTTTTCATCAATCAGCCTCCTAAATCACCAGTTTCATAAAATATTGCGGCCGCAGCTACTAATGCAGCTGTTTCTGCACGTAATATGCGCTTGCCTAAACTTACTACCAATGCCCCAGCTGTCCGGGCCTGCTGTAATTCCGTCTCGGAAATACCGCCCTCCGGGCCTATGATCAGCAGCAGCTCCTTCAAAGCCTGCTCCTTTTGCAGCGCAGCCTTCAAACCAAGCTTATCCTCACATTCATAAGCTATCAGTTTACAGTCACAGGGATTATCAGCAAGCATCTGTTCCATCGTCTGTACTGGCTGCACCATTGGTATAATATCACGCTTACTCTGTTTCGCAGCCGCTTCAGCAATTTTCTGCCAGCGCTCAGCTTTCTTAACAGCTTTATCACCTTCCAGGCGTACGACCGAATGCTCCATAGCTACTGGTATAATCTCACTGACTCCCAGTTCTACAGCCTTCTGGATAATAAAATCCATTTTTTCACCTTTAGCCAACCCTTGTGCCAGTACGATTCGCACTGAAGGCTCATGACTTTCCGCCAGTACCTCCAGACATTTGACTGTCACAACACTTTCATTAGCATCAGCAATTTCAGCAAGAGCCGTGACACCATCATCACTTACAATCTGTACTCTGGACCCGCATTGCATCCGCAGTACAGTATAAATATGCCTGGCATCAACACCCATTATTGTCATCGTATCACTGTATGGCTGCGGTATAAAAAATCTATGCACCGTCAGTCCTCCTTACGCATCTGCATAACAACCCAGCCGCCTTTGGCATCAACAGCTTCGACACACAAACCGACTTTGGAGGCAGCTGCTGATACATCATTCTGCCGTTCTTCAATAATACCGCTGGCAAGGAATATTCCTCCGGATTTTAACTTACCGGGAATATCCTGCAGAAGCATAATAATAATATCGGCAATAATATTAGCAATGATAATATCAGCCTTACCTTCTGTACCATGCAGCAAATCACCCTGTTGCACACTGATTTTTTCTGTCAGTTCATTGCCGGCAATATTTTCAATAGCTACTCGTACCGCAGTAGCATCAATATCCACCGCTTTAACTGTTTTAGCACCAAGTTTAGCAGCAGCAATAGCCAGAATTCCAGAGCCAGTACCAACATCAAATACTTCCATATCAGTACGCAGAACTTTTTCCAAACGTTCCATACACATACAGGTCGTATGATGTGTTCCTGTACCAAACGCCATCCCTGGATCGATTTCAATAATATGTTCACCAGCTTTAGATGTATATTTTTCCCAGGTAGGCTTAATCACCAATGTTCTGCCAATATGCGTAACATGGAAATACTGTTTCCATTCGTTAGCCCAATCCTGCTCGGAAACAGTACGAAAACACGTATTACCAAAGCGACATTTACCAATACGCGTTTCCAAATTTGTTAAGTCCTCATCAATCTGTGTAAGACGTGGCTGCAGCTCTTCATCCTCCGGATAATAAGCAGTTATCGTAACCACTTCTGTGTTTTCCTGCTCAGGAATATCGCATAATTCCCAAGTGCCTGAATTACGCAAAGTGTTTATCAAAACCGGGTCCTCAATAACAACACCATTGTTTGCACCTGCAGCACGCATAATTTCGGCAACCAGATCAGCTGCCTCATGTGTAGTTTGTATGCTTACCTCTATCCATTGTGACAAAGCGCTCACTCCTTAAATAACTATCATATATATTAAACACAAAGCTTATTCTAAAATATTTTACCATATGAAAGTGTTTTTCTACCAGTTTGAGAAGATATTTCAATGCCAAGTGCTCACATTATATCATATTTTTTTGCATAAAAAAATAAACTGCGGTGTTCAAACCGCAGTTTATACAAGTCATTATTTAAATAAATCTTTAATCTTATTCAAAAAGCCTTTTTCTTCAGGATTAATGTTATCTTTACTGATCTCGGCAAATTTACGCAAAGCATCTTTCTGTTTTTCATTCAGCTTCTGCGGCACAACAACTTTGATCCTGACTAACTGGTCGCCGCGTGTACTGTTACGCAAACTGGGAATGCCTTTGCCCTTCAAACGCAGTACCTTTCCAGGCTGAGTTCCTTCCGGAACCTTCATCACAACCTGTCCATCCAGCGTAGGAACCTTAATCTCATCACCCAAAGTTGCCTGTACAATATTGATCGGCACTTCGCAGTAAACAGTAGTACCATCGCGCTCAAAAAACTTATGCGGTTTAACATACAAATATACATACAAATCACCGCTTGGTCCGCCTTTAACCCCTGCTTCGCCTTCTCCGGCTACCCGCAGGCGGGAACCGTTGTCAACACCTGCAGGGATCTTGACTTTAAGTTTCTTATTCTTTTTAACAGTGCCCTGTCCGCGACATTCCTTACATGGTTCGCTGATGATCTTGCCTTCACCATGACATTTAGGACATGGCCGTACATTGGTCATCTGTCCGAACATAGTGTTTTGAGTAAAACGGATCTCGCCACTTCCGTGACATTCAGGGCAAGTTTCAACTTTAGAACCAGGTTCCGCACCATTCCCATGACAATGCGGACATTGTTCGTCACGATATAAACTGATCTCACGTTCTAAACCAAACGCAGCTTCTTCAAAAGTGATTTCCAGGTCAAAGCGTAAATCAGCACCGCGCTGAGGACCGGCATTAGAACCACGCGAGCCGCGGCCCTGCCCGCCGAAGAACATATCAAAAATATCTTCCATGCCTCCGCCGCCAAAACCGCCGAAACCTTCAAAGCCCCCAAATCCACCAGCACCGCCGTTTTCAAAAGCAGCATGTCCAAACTGGTCATATTGGGCACGTTTCTGCTCATCGCTGAGTACACTGTAAGCCTCGGACGCTTCTTTAAATTTCTCAGCCGCTTCCGGATTATCTTTATTCACATCAGGATGATACTGACGTGCCAGTTTGCGGTATGCTTTTTTTATTTCATCTGCTGTAGCGGTTTTAGACACGCCTAGCACGTCATAATAATCTTTTTTACTCAAAGTTTACACCATCCTAAGCCGATTATTTTTTGTCTTCGTCAACCACTTCGGCGTCAACAACATCGTCATCAGCTTTTTTTGCGCCCTCGGCTGTTTCAGTACCATCAGCACCTTTAGCAGCTTCAGTTTGTTTGTACAGCTCTGCGGAAAGTTCATAAAGAGGTTTGGTCAAAGCTTCAGTATCTGCTTTGATTTTTTCCATATCTTCGCCTTTCAGAGTCTCTTTTAAAGTATCAAGCGCTACCTGTACTTTTCCAATCAATTCTTCAGAGCCTTTGCCTTCCATATCTTTAATGGTCTTTTCGGCTTGATAGCACAGGGAGTCAGCATTATTACGTACTTCAACGCCTTCTTTACGTTTTTTATCAGCTTCAGCATTAGCCTCTGCTTCTTTTACCAGACGGTCGATTTCGTCTTTTTCCAAAGTACCTGAAGACGTAATAGTGATTTTTTGTTCTTTACCGGTACCAAGATCCTTAGCGCTTACATTTACGATACCATTAGCATCGATATCGAAAGCAACTTCGATCTTCGGTACTCCACGAGGAGCAGCCGGGATGCCGGAAAGCTCAAAACGTCCCAGAGTTTTATTATCGGCAGCCATTTCACGTTCACCCTGCAGTACATGGATATCAACTGAAGGCTGATTATCAGCAGCAGTAGAGAAGACCTGCTTACGGGAAGTCGGGATGGTAGTATTACGTTCAATGATCTTTGTGAACACACCACCCAAAGTTTCTATACCCAAAGACAACGGAGTTACGTCAAGTAAAAGCACGTCTTTTACTTCACCTGCCAAAACGCCGGCCTGAATGGCAGCACCAACGGCAACACATTCGTCAGGGTTTACACCACGGTAAGGCTCTTTACCGATAAATTTTTTCAAAGCTTCCTGTACAGCAGGAATACGGGAAGAACCGCCTACCAAGATAACTTTATTGATATCAGAAGCAGACAGGCCGGCGTCAGCCATAGCCTTGCGGGTCGGCTCCATTGTGCGTTCAACGAGATCAGCAGTCAATTCGTCAAATTTTGCACGAGTCAGATCCATATCCAAATGCTTCGGACCTTCAGCACCGGCAGTAATAAACGGCAGGTTGATATTAGTAGTCAAAACACCGGATAACTCGATTTTTGCTTTTTCAGCGGCTTCACGCAAACGCTGCATAGCCATACGGTCATTACTCAGATCAATGCCTTCATTTTTCTTAAATTCAGCAACCATCCAGTCAACGATTTTCTGGTCAAAATCATCGCCGCCTAAATGAGTATCACCGTTAGTAGCTTTTACTTCGAAAACACCGTCACCTACATCAAGGATAGATACGTCGAAAGTACCGCCGCCAAGGTCATAAACCATAACGGTATGGTCGTCGCTTTTATCAATACCATACGCCAAAGATGCAGCAGTAGGCTCGTTGATGATACGGAGAACTTCCAAGCCTGCGATACGGCCGGCATCTTTAGTTGCCTGACGTTGACTGTCAGAGAAGTAAGCAGGAACAGTAATAACTGCCTGAGTTACTTTTTCACCTAAATATTTTTCAGCATCTTCTTTCAACTTTTGCAGAATCATCGCGGAAATTTCTTCCGGAGAATATTTTTTATCGTCGATTTCTACTTTATAGTCAGTACCCATATGACGTTTAATAGAACTAATAGTTCTGTCAGTGTTGGATACTGCCTGACGTTTTGCCAGCTGACCAACTAAACGTTCGCCGTTTTTGGAAAAACCAACTACGGACGGAGTTAAACGGCTGCCTTCCTGATTAGTGATAACGGTAGGTTCGCCGCCTTCCATTACTGCTACTACAGAGTTAGTAGTACCTAAGTCAATACCAATTACTTTAGACATGATTTATTCCTCCTCGGGTTTATATGTTAATTTTAATTTATATGGCAACTATTCGTTGCTGATAACTTTAACTTTGCTGTGCCGGATAACTTTATCACGTAATTTATAGCCCTTTTCCAGAACCATCTCTACAGTGTCATCATCCATATCGGGGTTTTGCCCCCTCATCACAGCCTCATGCATCTCAGGATCAAATTTTTCTCCCTGTGCTTTTATTTCTTCTACGCCCAAATCTTTAAAAGTCTGCTCGAACTGACGCCTAATCATTTCAATACCTGAATAAATTCCGGCGGCATCATCAGATTTTCTGGCGGCGTCTTCAGCACGTTCAAAATTATCCAACACCTTTAAAAATTTTCCGACAACATCAGCGGTAACAAAAGTTGCCAGCTGTTCACGTTCGGACGTATTGCGTCGGCGGAAATTATCAAAATCTGCCTGCAGCCTTAAAATACGGTTCTGCAGTTCTTCGATCTTAACATCCTTTTCATCCTGTTCAGGAGTTTTTTCTTCAGCAGCTCCCTCACTCTTTTTCCCGGCAGTCTCATCGACTCCATTAGCAGCATCGGCTGTATTCGTTTGAGCTTCCTGCTGAGGTGTTTCTTCGGCAGTTGTTTGCTTTGAGCTTTCCTTCAAATCTTCTGTTTGCAAAACACTTCCTCCTTATAGTCTTTTTACTTATCTAAAATTGTTTTCAGATATTTATGCAGGTAATCCATTACAGAAATGACCTTACCGTATTCCATACGGGTTGGACCTAATACTGCCATCGTACCTACGATCTGACCATTCAGACGATAAGTAGCCTGAACCATACTGCAATCCTGAATACCGGTAAATTTATTTTCAGAACCTATCGTTACCTTAAGGCCTGAATCTTCACCACCCTGCAAAAGATCCTTCAGGACCTTTTCTTCTTCTAATATACCAAGCAGGTTTCTGACTCTTTCCACATCACGGAATTCCGGTTGATTAAGCAGTTGCTTTGTTCCGCCTAAAAATACCTTCTGTTCCTGCCTGCGCCCTGTCATTTTACGTACAGCCTGCAGTAATGATGAAAAAATGAGTTTATCCTCGACCACATCTGTATGGACATTCTGCAAAATCTCCACAGAAATATCGCTAAGATTGCGATCTTCCAGCAATTTGCTCATTTTACCAGCCAGATAATCCATCTCTTCAGAAGACATACCTAAAGGAATATCAACAACATTCGTATCTATACTGCCATCATCGGCAACGATACATAAAATAGCATGCTGACTGTCAAGCGGCAAAAATTTTAAATAACAGAAATTTGCAATCGTCTGCTGGTTAGTCAAAACCATGGAAACATTCTGTGTCATACGTGACAAGATCTTGGCTGTCGACTGGAAAATATCATCAATGTTACGACGACGTTCATTATACCAGCCATCTATTAATGCCATATCATTATCTGTCAATGTCCCCGGTTCAATCAGGGCATCTACATAAAAACGATAAGCCTGAGCAGATGGAATACGTCCCGCTGAAGTATGCGGCTGTTCCAAATAACCCAGAAGCTCAAGGTCTGACATCTCATTACGGATCGTTGCCGGGCTGAGCCCTAAGTCATACTTGCGGGCAATAGTACGTGAGCCAACCGGCTCAGCCGATGAAATGTAGTCTTCTATGATAATTTGCAGGATCTTTTTCTTTCTTTCGTTTAACACGATCCCACCTCCAACTCGATTGTTAGCACTCATCTCATTAGAGTGCTAACATCTTGGTATTAGAATAGCACTGACCTTAACAGTTGTCAACCAATTTTTCTTACTTCACAAAGATTTCAAAAATTTCATTGCTAAAGCGCATCCCTTGTTCCGTCAGCCTCATCCGCCTATGCTCAATATCACAGAATACTAAATTTCCTCTAATAAATTTTTCTAATTCAACCCCAAATTCTAACATTACATCACAGCCAAAACGTTGTTCAGTTTCTATTAAATCTATCCCTACCGTCGTCCGTAAACCCATAAATAAATATTCTGACAGCTGCATTTCTTTTGTCAGATCTTCAAAGCCTCCACAACTTTTGCCACTTTGAATACTTTCAATATAATCAGTTACAGAATCTGTTGCTGTAAAACGTTGACTGCCATTAAAGCTGCAGGCGGAACTGCCAAAAGACAAATACGGCAGATAATGCCAGTAAACAAGGTTATGCCTTGACTCCTGACCTGACACTGCATAATTTGAAATCTCATATCTATGCAGTCCCTGTGCTTCCAGATACTCCTGTACCAATTCATACATTGCCAGCTGACAATCTTCGTCCGGCAACTCAACTTTTCCTTTGTCCAGCATACCTGCCAAAGGCGTATTTTTTTCAATCGTCAAACCATATACCGACAAATGCTGCAACCCTGCCGCTGTTAAATTCTGCAGACTGGTCTTCAGAGTTTGAAGGGACTGCTCCGGCAAGCCATAAATAAGGTCAGCACTGACTCGTGTAAAACCAGCCTTCTCTGCCACTGTAATAGCGTCTAAAGCCTCGTTGGCCGTATGTATCCTGCCAACAGCCCGAAGTTCGGCATCGTTAAGACTTTGAACACCAAAGCTTATACGATCAAATCCCAAATCTTTAAAAAAACGCAGCTTATCCAAATCGGCAGTACCGGGATTAACTTCAATCGTTGCCTCTGCCGGCTGCAGCCAGCATCCATTTTTTTGCAAAGCTTCTACCAGTTTCGCCAAAAGCTTTTCCGAAAGCAACGAGGGAGTCCCGCCACCAAAATACAGCGTGGCCTGATCTGCAATAGTCACTTCATTGCTGCGCATCATTATTTCACTGCAGACAGCATCAACATACTTTTCCATAGTTTCTGTATCAGCACCTGCATATGAAGCAAAGTCACAATATAAACATTTTTGCAAGCAAAAAGGGGTATGTATATATACCCCCTGGATTTGTTCCCATTTTTGCATTTTAATCCATCTTCAAAATCGCCATAAAAGCTTCTTGCGGCAGCTCTACACTGCCGACCTGCTTCATGCGTTTCTTACCTTCTTTTTGTTTTTCCAACAATTTGCGCTTGCGGCTGATATCACCGCCATAACACTTAGCCAATACGTCTTTGCGCATCGCTCTTACATTTTCGCGGGCAATAACTTTATTACCTATGGCAGCCTGTACAGGTATCTCAAACATCTGACGCGGAATAAGACTGCGCAGTTTTTCTACCAGCTGACGTCCCCTGGAAACAGCTTTTTCACGGTGTACTATAGCTGACAGGGCATCCACCGGTTCTCCATTCAGCAAAATATCTACCTTTACCAAGCTGGAAGCACGATAACCGGCCAGCTCATAGTCCAAAGAAGCATAACCTCTGGTTACTGACTTCAACCGATCAAAATAATCATAAATTATATCACTAAGCGGAAGTGCATAGTGAATCATAACACGTGTTTCATCTAAATAGGTCATATTTTCATACTCACCGCGTTTTTCCTGAGAAAGCTCCATTACTGCACCAACATAGTCTTTAGGTACAATAATTGTAGCGTTAACGTAAGGTTCTTCTACATGGTCGATCACTGTTGGATCAGGGAAATTAGACGGATTATCAACCAATTCCACATCACCATTGGTGCGAAATACCTGGTAAATAACGTTTGGAGCCGTTGTAATCAGCGTTAGATTATATTCACGCTCCAGACGTTCCTTGATAACATCCATATGCAGCAGACCTAAAAAGCCACAGCGAAAACCAAATCCAAGCGCTACTGATGTTTCCGGTTCAAAAACCAGTGAGGCATCGTTGAGCTGTAGTTTTTCAAGCGCATCCCGTAAATTATCATAATCTGAGTTTTCTACCGGATACAGACCACAGAAAACCATCGGCGTAGCTTTACGATAACCAGGCAGTGCTTCGGCCGCCGGATTATTGGCATCAGTAACTGTATCCCCGACACGTGCGTCTTTAACATTTTTGATTGCCGCAGCAAAAAATCCAACCTGCCCAACCTCCAATGAATCAACATTAACAAGATTAGGTTTAAAAACACCAACCTCTGTTACTTCAAATTCAGCATTGGTAGCCATCATTTTAATTTTCATACCAGGTTTTATACGTCCGTCAATAACACGCACATATAAAACGACACCCTTATACGCATCAAATTTAGAATCAAATACCAAAGCTTTTAAAGGGCTGTCACTTATACCGGAAGGTGCCGGTACCTTAGCAACAATAGCTTCAAGTACATCTTCAATACCCAAACCTGTCTTCGCACTCGTCAAAACGGCCTCTGATGCATCGATCCCGATAACCTCTTCTATCTCATGCTTGACTCGGTCAGGATCAGCACTGGGAAGATCGACTTTATTAATAACCGGGATAATTTCCAAATCATTATCTAAAGCCAAATAGACATTAGCCAAAGTCTGAGCTTCAATCCCCTGCGTAGCATCAATAACAAGCAAAGCACCTTCGCATGCAGCTAAAGCTCTCGATACCTCATATGTAAAATCAACATGCCCTGGAGTATCAATGAAATTAAGCATGTACTCTTCGCCATTCTTAGCCTTATAGCTGCTGCGCACGGCCTGCGCTTTGATTGTAATACCGCGTTCACGTTCAAGGTCCATTGAATCGAGGATCTGTGCTTCCATCTCGCGTTTAGTTAAAGTACCGGTATATTCTATCAATCTGTCTGCCAAAGTAGATTTACCGTGATCGATATGGGCAATTATAGAAAAATTACGGATCTTATTCTGGTCCATCATATTCTCCTTCATATATAATCTTGCTAAAGCGGAACATCCGCCGTAAATTCACTGCAAAATATTATATCATTTTTGCCGGTAATTAAGCAAATACTAACTCTTATTAGTAAAGCACTTATAAATAAAAGCTGCTGTAACAAAAAATATTTATGTTAAAAATTATGAAAGTATATATAATGGTATTTTTAGTCACTTCACAAATAATTTACAGCAAATCAAAGCATCAACCTGTTACAATATAAGTAATAATAAAAGAATTATTACAAGAAAGGAAGTTATATTATGGATACCTTAACCGCTATTGCAACCCGCCGCTCTACCAGAGTCTACAAACCAGAACAAATAAGCGATTCCCAGCTGCAAACAGTTTTAGCCGCCGGCTGGGCTTCTCCTGTTGGTCATGGAGCATATGACGAACTATATATTTCTGTTGTGCAAAATCCCAAAATTCTCGAAAACTTTGCAGAATACTGCGGTCAAGCTTTCGGAAACCCCAAATACAATCCGTTTTACGGCGCCCCTACTTTAATCGTCATTTCAGCTAAGCCTAAAGATGACGGCCAGATGGTTTACATAGCTGATGTTGGCTGTATTCTTGAAAATATGCAATTGGCTGCTACTGATATCGGCCTTGGTTCAGTTTATCTTTGGGCTCTTTTAAATCGTATTCCGCAAAGTCCTCAATTTGTAGCCAGCCTTGAACTGCCGGAAGGCTTCAAACCTGTTTCAGCTTTGGCCTTGGGTTATCCGGCCAAACCGTTTGAAAAACGTTCTTTTGCCGACATTAAACCCGAGCGTATCGCTACCAAAATTATCAAATAAAGTCTTTTGTGGAATAATTTGCAGAAATCCCTTGCAGAATTAACTCCTTCGTGGTAGAATACTTTAGTAAACGTATTTAATTGTAGGAGGTGAATTCGTTGCCGAACATTAAATCTTCCATTCGTAGTGTAAAAACCGACGCAGAACGTCGTGCAAAAAATGCTCCGATCAAGGCTGCTATCCGCAATGCAGCTCGTAAAGTAGTTGCTGTAACCGAGACCGGCTCTCCAGAAGAAGCAAAAGCAACTTTTGCAACTGCAACCGGTTTGATTGATAAAGCTTCTCGTAAAGGTATTATCCATAAGAATGCTGCAAACCGCAAAAAATCAAGACTTGCTAAAAAAGTCAATGCTATGGACTAATCTCTACAGCGATTAAAGCCTGCTCTTTTGAGCAGGCTTTTTATTTTCTCCAAAACACGCTTTATCTCATCTTAATTAAAGCTTTCGTTATTTTATTTTTGCTTTAGTTTATATATTTCATTCATATCTTAAAAGTGCTATAATATTATAAATACACCCTAACAGACAGGAATGATACATATGGCTGACTATAGCACTGATAATTTAAAACAATCTCAACAATTCTTACAGGCATATGATAAGTTATATTCTTTTAAAAATACTTTTTATGATCTTCTTGCCAGTTTAGAAAAAACACTTGGTCTCACAGAATATTTATCTCATATTTCTGTGATTCAACTGCGCAACGAAAAACATTTTCAGGCTGCTTTCCACTATCCAAATGAAGCCCTTTCCCAACAGCAGTCTTTGTTAAGCCATAAAGCTCACCTTATCGCAAAAAAGTTAAAGCTCAAGAGTGAAATCAACTGCAAAGATTTCAGTCACATATTAACAGAATGCGGTTACAACGATAATATAAGACCAACCACAGTTTATCCGCTGCGATTTGACGATTATCTCTATGGTTTTGCAGCTTTAGAATTAAACGAAAAAGCAATCAATTTTCAGCAATTCAGCACTGACAGTTTAACTGCTGTTGTAAATATATTATGCGCATATTTTGTAAAAAAGCATGCCTTTGAACAAACTGCATTACAGCAGAAAGTCTATACTTCAATTATCAATGGCATGAATAACCTCATCTACGTAACTGATATCCACACTAATAAAATTCTCTTCATGAACCAAACGATGAAAGACCGTTTTGCCTTAAAAGCACCTGAAGGTAAAATATGCTGGCAGGTATTGCAGCAGAATATGTCCCAACGCTGTAACTTCTGCCCTGTTTCCAAATTACTGCGTGATCCGTCTTCTAATAAGACTATTCACTGGGAAGAAGTCAATTCTAAAACCGGACGTATTTACGAAAACCATGACAGCCTTATTAATTGGTTTGACGGCTCAATCGTACATCTGCAGCAATCTATAGATATAACAGATTCCAAAAAAGCTTTCCATGATGCCTGTTTTGATGAACTGACCAATACACTGACCAGACGTGCAGGCAAAGAGCTTCTGGAAAAATTGATTAAAGCAGCTCATCAGAATTGCCATGGTTTTATAACCTGTATGTTTGATATAAACTCACTCAAACAGGTCAATGACAATTATGGACACAGTGAAGGCGATAAGCTTATTATCACTATATGCCAGACTTTAAAAAAATACCTGGGCAGCGGCGATATATTTTTCCGGCTCAGCGGCGATGAATTTATTGTTGTTTTTACAGAACATTCGCTGCAAAATGTTAAGGAAATACTGCAAAAAGTCCTAATTGAACTAAAAAATTCAGCACAAAAAAATGCTCTGCCCTATGAACCATCTTTCACCTATGGCCTTTTAGAAGTTCAGTCTACAAGCAATTACTCTCTTACTGATATTTTAAACCGTGTCGACGAAAAAATGTATGAGCAGAAACGTTCTTACCATATACTTAAACGCCAGCAGGACGCTGGCCTGCAAAAACAGTCTGACCCGTCTGAAAAAAACAGTTTTTCTTATCAGGCAGAATATCTCTACGATGCTTTAGTTAACAGCACCGACGATTATCTCTACGTCTGTGACGTCCAAAGTGATGTTTTCCATTATCCCAAAACCATGGTTGAAGAATTTGCTCTGCCTGGCGAATACATCAAAAATGCTGCCGCCATCTGGGGCGCCAAGGTTCATCCAGATGATCAAAGCGCTTTTTTAGCATCCAACCAGGAAATTTTAGACGGACGCGCCAACATTCACTATGTTGAATATCGTGCTCAAAACAAAGAAGGTAAATGGATTTGGGTGCGCTGCCGCGGACAGATGCAATATAACGAGCAGGGTGAAGCAATTCTCTTTGCCGGTTTTATCAAAAAGCTTGGCGAAAATTATAAACAGCAGCTGCCTTAACGTAAAAAAAGCTCATTCCAAAAAGGAATGAGCTTTTAATATTTTATAGATGAGTGCGTGCTATCTGCCTAACCAAGAACGAGTACTTTTTTTAACAGCTTCCTTATCAACTTCAACATGATTTGGAGCGTACATCAGCAAATTTTCGCTGACCTTAGAAACAGTTGCGCCAATAATGTAACTTACACCGTTCAAATAGTCAAAAATACGGTTTTTCATTGCAGAATCAACAGCATCGAAAGATACCATCAGTGTCGCACCGCTCATTAAAGAATCAGCATACTCGCGTACGTCGCTGAATTGACGCGGAGAGCGCACCAAAATATCCATATGACCGCCTTTAACTAAGTACGGACCGCTATAAACTTGATCTTCTTCTACATCGCTATGCCAAAGCTTACGTGCAGCATTTTTTAAATCCATCTTTTACGCCTCCAAACGTCCTTGTTGTCAGATATGCTAACTGCCTACTTCTACATAAATTCTCAAAATCCTTCTTTTTTTAGAAAAATTTTTATTTTTGTATTATTATGCTTTGTTACGGGAACGCTGACGACCACGCTCAACACGATCAAGAATCTTTTTACGCATCCGAATATTCTTCGGAGTAACTTCAACCAGTTCATCATCGTTGATATGCTCCAAAGCCTGCTCTAAAGAGAAAGTCTTAGGCGGAATCAGACGAATAGTATCATCGCTGCCGCTGGCACGCATATTGCTGACATGTTTCTTTTTACAGGGATTGACATCCATATCATCATCACGGCTGTTTTCACCAATGATCTGCCCTTCATAGACCTGTTCGCCAGGAATGATGAACATATTCCCGCGTTCCTGCGCGTTGCCTATACCGTAGGATGTAGTTTCGCCGTTTTCAAAAGCAACCAGGCTGCCTCTTGTACGTCCGGGGATCTCGCCTTTATAATCAGCATAACCTGCGAACACATGATTCATAACACCGTTACCTTTAGTATCTGTCAGGAACTGGTTACGGAAACCAATAAGTCCGCGGGCGGGGATCACAAATTCCATACGCAGGTAGCCGGCCATCTCTGTCATGTTAGTCAGTTCAGCCTTACGCAGTCCCAGCCCTTCCATAACAGCTCCCATAAATTCCTGCGGAACGTCAATTGTTAAAGCTTCCATAGGCTCCTGTAAAGTACCGGTTTCATCATGATGCATGATTACTTTAGGTTTGCCGACCTGCAGCTCATAACCTTCACGGCGCATAGTTTCGATCAATACAGACAAATGCAGCTCACCACGTCCGGAAACAATAAATGCATCTGGACTTTCGGTTTCTTCTAAACGCATCGAAACATTAGTTTTGATTTCTTTAAACAAACGGTCACGAAGATGACGACTGGTAACATATTCACCTTCACGACCTGCAAAAGGACTGTTATTAACAGAGAATACCATCGACAGCGTAGGCTCATCAATACTGATGCCTTTTAATTTTTCAGGACTTTCTGCATCAGCGATAGTATCGCCGATATTGGCATCTGCCAAACCGATCAAAGCAACGATGTCGCCGGCTCCAACTTCCTGCGTCTCAGCACGTTTCAAGCCTTCATAGGTATACAGACGGCCGATCTTCGCTTTACGCTCGCCCTCTTCATCCATCAAAGTAATAGTTTCACCGTTATGGATAGTACCGCGGATCACACGACCGACAACGATACGTCCTACATAATCATCATAATCCAAGGTATTGACCAGCATTTGCAAAGGTGCGTCTACTTCAACATCCGGAGCGGGAATATTTTCCAAAATCACTTTGAACAAAGCTTCTAAATTGTCGCTTTCTTCTTCCATAGTTAATTTAGCAATACCATTACGGGCAGAAGTCAATACTACCGGGAATTCCAGTTGATCATCATCAGCACCAAGCTCAATAAAAAGGTCTAAAACTTCATCAATAACCTCTTCAACACGTTGGTCAGGACGGTCAATTTTATTGATAACTACAATTGGTTTCAGATGCTGTTCCAGCGCTTTGCGCAAAACATACTTAGTCTGCGGCATAGGCCCTTCATAAGCATCAACCAGCAATAATACGCCATCGACCATAGTAAGCACGCGTTCAACTTCACCGCCGAAATCAGCATGGCCGGGGGTATCAAGAATATTGATTTTAGTATCTTTGTGCATAACAGCTGTATTTTTAGCTAAAATAGTAATACCGCGTTCACGTTCCAAAGCGTTGGAATCCATTACACGTTCTTCGACATGCTCGTTAGCACGGAAAATACCGCTTTGTTTGAGCATTGCGTCTACGAGGGTAGTCTTGCCATGGTCAACGTGGGCAATAATGGCAATATTGCGTAAATCATTTCTTAACATAAATCCTATCTTCCTCTCTTTTGAGCAGACGGCATACCGCCTGTAAATCCAAACCGAGCTATGCCATATACAACAAAAGCCTGCGGTCAAATAAAACTACTCTAAAATTAATGAAGGATGCTTGTCAATAAGCATCCTTCACTATGACTAATTAATTATATTCTTTTTAACTTACTATGTCAACAAAAACCGCTATTTTACTATACCGGGGAGCCATGTAGCTATCTCCGGGAAGAAACACAGCAGCAAAATTTCCAGCGCCATAATAATGCCAAAAGGAATAACACCTTTGATGATCTGTGTCATTTTACTATCTGGGCTGATGCCCTGCAAAACAAACAGATTCATTCCAACCGGCGGCGTGATAAGAGCCAGCTCCAGATTGATCAACATCACAACGTTGAACCAGATCGGATCGAAGCCCAATTTCATGATAATAGGATACAAAATCGGCAAAGTGATAAAAATAATGGAGATAGATTCCAAAATACATCCCAAAACCAACAGCAGAATATTAATTGCGATAAAGACTATCCACCGGCTGGTTTCCATTTCGGCAACCAGGCTCGTCAAAGCCTGCGGAACCTGCAGAATAGTTAAAACGAAACCAAATAAAGTTGCGCCGATCATAATCGCGAAAATCATCGAGGTCGTTTTGACTGTATCCAGCAAAATTTCCGGCATATCCTTCAGACCAAGCGTACGGTAAATAACAAAAGTAATAAACAAACTGTAAACCGTACCTATAGCAGCAGCTTCAGTAGGAGTAAACGCTCCCGTATAAATACCGCCAACGACAAGCACCGGCAGCAGCAGTCCCCAAAAAGAACTTCTTAGCGCCTGAAAACGTTCCTCCCAGCTGGCCGCTTCCTGCAAAGGCAGCTTTCTTGAGCTGTAAACAACCACAGCAATAAACAGCAGTGTCAAAATAACCCCCGGTACAACGCCGGACATAAACAACTGACCTACCGATTCACCAGTAATAGCGCCATACAAAATCATTGGTATCGATGGCGGGATCAGAATGCCTAAGGTCCCACCTGCTGCAACAGCTCCTAGAACTAACGTTCTTTCATAACCACGGGACAGCATCTCAGGAATGGCAATAGCACCAATAGTAACGGCGCAGGCAACAGACGAGCCTGTAATCGCAGCAAAAATTGCACAGGCAAAAACTGTAGCTACACCTAACCCCCCAGGCAAATGACGCAACCATTTATTGCCCAGCTCAAATAAATCGTTGCCAACTTTGCCTGTTAAAAGAATCTGGCTCATTAAAATATATAACGGGACAGCCGTTAACACGAAATCATCCAAAGATTTGTAAGCCAAAATCGGTATCTGGGCCAAAGAAGATCCTCCGCCCATAAAAGCAAACATACCGAAAAGTCCCGCCGTTCCCAGTGAGAAGGCTACCGGCAGTCCCAAAACCAAAAGTCCCAGTAAGATAACGGTAAAAATAACAAGCATCTTATTCCGCCTCCTTACTGAATTCACCGCTGCTGATTTTTTGAATATCTATAAGCAGAGTACGTACAAACTGTAATAGCAACAGCCCCATACCGATCGGCAGCGACATCTGAGGAATCCACATAGGAGTTCGCAGAGTACTTGGTGAAGTATTATCCATCTCATATGAAAGCAATGCCATATCCAAAGACTGCATTACAAATACGGCACAGAAAAAAATACCAACAATAGTTGTAAAAAATTCGATATAACAACGGGTACGTGCTGATAAATGGCTTAAAACAATATCGACATGGATGTGCTTGCCAGCAGCATAAGTAACGGACATCCCTAAAAAACCTGCTACTAAAACACAATATACAGAAAGTTCTATTGACCATTCTGTCGGCGCATTGAACAAACCTCGCATCACAACTTCATAAAAGACCATCAACGCCGGCAGCAGCAATAGAATGCCGGCAATGACGCCAACTGCTTTAGTAATAGCGTTCAAAAATTTTTCATAGACCTCGAGCGCGCTTTTCAAGTCTCTTTCCTCTCATTCTTTTCCAAAATAAAAACCGCTGCCGCTTATGGCAGCGGTCAATTAAGAATTTATCTATTGTTTACTGCATATTTCGATCAATTCCTTACCAAGATCCCCAGTATGTTTAACAAAAATATCCCAAACTGGTTTAGTAGCAGACTGCCATGCCGGCAGCTCAGCCTCAGGAACAACGTAAACCTGCATACCTTTTTCTTTTAATTTCTCTAAAGCAGCCATATCCTCTGCTTTAGCATTTTTACGCAGTTCGTCACGCACTTCATTTGCAGCGTCGGTTACTATTTTTTGCTGTTCCGGAGTCAGTTTTTGAAAAGATTTTTCATTCATCGCCAGAATAAACTCAGGATAAGCATGATTAGTAATAGTCAGATATTTGGTAACTTCAAACATTTTACGGTCATACATAGCTGTAGTTCCAGAAGTTTGTCCATCAACAACACCGCGCTGAATGGCCATATAAACTTCACCTGATCCCATAGTTACAGGAGAAGCACCAAGTGCTTTAATCGTTTCTGAAGGCAGCTCACCATAACCACGCAGCTTCAGTCCTGCAAAATCCTCAGGTTTAGTAATTTCCTTTTTGCTGTTAGCGAACTGCACAAAGCCATAATCAGCCCAGATCACAGGACGCACACCCTTCTTCTTCAATTCACCTGCTAATTTATCACCCAAGCCTCCGTCGATGGCATGATCGACTTTTTCATAACTTGGGAACAGAAACGGTACGTCAAAAACTTCCATTGCCGGAATAACAGTTGACCACATTGCTGTGGAATTAAGCCCCATATCAATGCCACCAGACATAATTGCGTCATTCATACTTTTATCGTTGAACAGCTGTCCGGAAGGATAGATGTTCAGTGTAATAGTGCCGTTGGATTTTTCAGTAAGCTTTTTATTAAAAGCCTCCATTCCCTGGGCCAGCGGATGTGCCGTTGGCAAATTGTGAGCCAGTTTCAAAGTCACCTTTTCGCTGCCGGCAGATTTTTTATCTCCGCCCCCACCGCAGCCGGCCGTTACTGCCAATGCCATAATCATAGCGGCAGCCAAAGTAGTTTTAAACATTTGCGACATTTTCATTACTCTCACCTCATAATTTTTTATTTATAGAGTTTCTCCAGCTTCATATAATCATCAAGACCGATAAACCTGTTAAAATCAGTAAAATGCATCATTTTATCTTCATAGGCCTTAGTCGTCCCCGTTTGATGCAGCACTGTCATTGCTTCTTTAAAAGCCTGCGTAATGACGTATAAGGCACTGCAGGGCCAGAACACTATTTTAAATCCTATATTTTCCAAATCTTTTGCAGTCAGGTTCGGTGTCCTGCCGCCTTCGATCATATTAGCTATCAGTATGGTATCTGGAAAAGCTTTCGTAACAGCTTCTAATTCTCTTATATCCTGCGGCGCTTCTATAAACAAAGCTTCAGCGCCGTTATCTAAATACAATTTGCCGCGTTCAACAGCATCCTCCAGTCCATTCACAGCCCTCGCATCAGTTCTGGCAATCAGTAAAAAATCCTCGTCAGTTCTGGCATCAGCAGCCGCCCGCAGTTTTTTCGCATGCTCAGATGCATCTATGACCTGCTTACCGACCATATGTCCACAGCGTTTAGGCCATACCTGATCTTCAAAAAGCACTGCAGCTGCTCCGGCTTTTTCATATTCCTGCATCGTCCTCCGTACGCTTAACGCATTTCCGTAACCAGTATCACCATCGGCAAATACCGGTAATTCTGTGGCATCCACAATACATTTCACAGCCTGCACCATTTCAGTCATCGAAAGGTAACCTACATCCGGCTGCCCTAATCTGGAGGCAGCGATACTATAACCTCCCATAACCAGTGCATCAAACCCTACTTCTGCCGCAATTTTTGCCGTCAAAGCATCATAAACACCCGGCAAAACCAAAATCTCTGACCTCAGCAGACGTTCACGCAACATTTTACGCTGCTTGTTCATAAATTCCCCTCCCTTGCTGCCCAACAAATTCAACAAAAAAGCCCCTACCGGCATAGCCGATAGGGGCGTTAAGTACGCGGTACCACCCTAAATTATACTCTGAGGCCTTTAACGCAGCCCTGCGCTTTTCCCTACATTCGCCCTCAGAAAAAGAGTTCCTGGGTGAGAGGACTTATTTCCACGCTTACCGGCTCGCATCTACCGCCGGCTTTCTGAAAGCCTTCCACTGTCCATTCCCAGTCATAACCTGTAACCTGATGATTTGTCGAAACATTGAAATAAGTATAACAACACCTTAACACTATGTCAATATATTTTTAAAATTATTTTATCTTTCTGTTTTTTCTTGTACAAATGTATTGTTTTTATACTACTTTGGCATAATACAAAAAAATACAGCCGCTTTCAAAAAGCGGCTGTATTTTTTATTGATCATTCTAAATAAAAACTACCATCTCAATCAATGATCCTTCTGGCCCCATAAAAACGTTCATCCCAATAAGGACCAAACGCTTCACCTTCAATTACGCCATTTTTAGTACCGGCATAAATGAATTTACCATCTCCGCTGTAAATACCGCAGAAGGTCGCTCCTGGGCCATCAGTGCTATAAAATACCAGATCACCCGGAAGCAGATCATCTTTTCCGATTCTCCTGCCTACATCATATTGCTCATCAACAGTTCGCGGCAACGCGATACCACTTTCACCAAAAACATACTGCACATAACCGGAACCATCAAATCCTTCTGACGGAAAACTGCCGCCCATTTTAAAAGGGGTTCCAACTAAAAGATACGCATTTTCAATAATATTTCCACGCAGGCTGCTGTATTCTTCAGCATAAGCCAACTGAGGCTGCATTGTATTCCAAACTGCTCCAACCGGCAAGGATAACGCTATACCTAAAGCAGTACAAACAGCCAATCTTTTACACAAACTAACATAATTCATATTTTTCAAAAACTCCTTTACTGAAAACCCTACAGCGATGACAGCATGTCATCCACATATTTTCTGATTTTTTCCATCTTTTTGCGTATACCAGCTGCTTTATCACCGTCACGAGCAACGATCTGCTCAATTTTAGTACGATACTGCAAATAAGAACTCTCAAACTGCCGCAAATACTCTCTAAGTGCCGCCACTTCCGGAACTGTCGTCACGATATTCGACGTCGTAACATTCCATTCAGTACCATTTATCGTGACACTATCCCCATATTGCGGGATATAAGCAGCTGTACCCAAACGGCGCTGCAGCTCATCAGCGAAATTGCTGGCAGCATCAAACTCACCATGTGTAACGAAAAATGCTTTCGGCGGCTGTTTCATCTTACCGTACCATTCAAGCAGCTGTTCCTTGTCCGCATGTGCCGAAAACCCTTTCATATTGTAGATCTTGGCATTTACCTTAATATCTTCGCCCATAATCTTAACCTGCTTGGAACCTTCTATCAACCGACGTCCCATTGTTCCCTCAGCCTGATAACCGGCAATAATGACAGAGCAGTTTTCATGCCAGAGATTATGCTTCAAATGATGCAGTATACGTCCTGCGTCTGCCATACCACTGGCAGAAACGATAATTTTAGGCCCTGGCATCTCGTTAATCATCCGTGATTCCTGCGCAGTTGCCGTGAAACGCAGATTTGGAATCGCTAAAAGCCTGTTACCGTGCATTTCATACAAAGCCCGCGCTTCTTCGTCATATTCCTGAGGATTAGTAAGCGTGATAGCAGTAGCTTTGCTCGCCATCGGACTGTCGATAATGATTGGTACCTGAGGGATACGACCTTCCTGCAGAAGCTTCTGGAAATAATAAAGAAGTACCTGTGTACGTCCTACAGCAAAGGCAGGAATAACTACATTACCACCTTTAGCCACAGTGTCATTAATGATCTCAGACAGCTCCGCTTCTTTGTCATAGGCTTTATGCACACGATTGCCATAAGTAGATTCGGTGATTATAAAGTCTGCTCCGGAAATTTCTTCCGGATCCTCGATAATCGGCTGATTAGGCTGTCCAATATCTCCGGTAAAAACGAGCTTAGTTGTTTTGCCATCTTCATTAACAAAAACTTCAACAATCGCCGAACCTAAAATATGCCCGGCAACTTTAAATTTAACCTGCACTCCCGGAAGAACCTCAAGCATTTCACCAAACTCGTGCGTATGAAAATGCTGCAAAGCTTTATACGCATCATCAACAGTATACAAAGGTTCTACTACAGATTTACCTGCACGCAAACCTTTCCGGTTGGCAAACTCTGCATCAGATTCCTGAATATGAGCACTGTCAGGCAACAGAATCGTGCACAGCTCTAAAGTGGTTTTCGTACAATGTACAGGACCCTTATATCCTTGTTTTATCAGCTTTGGTATCAACCCGCTGTGGTCGATATGAGCATGGGTCAGCACAACTGTGTCAATAGCATTAGGCGCAAAAACAAAATCCTTTTCATTAAAAGCAGTAATCATTTTAGAACCTTGAAACATACCGCAGTCCAACAGCATTTTTTTACTGCCTATTTCAAGTAAATAACAAGAGCCTGTAACCATTCTTGTGGCACCTAAAAAGGTGATTTTCATAACGGTCCCTCCCTGCTTAAATTCTTAATTAATATATTCTGCATTCAAAAAATATTCCCTGCCCATTAACGAATAAGTTCACTGCCTTGTCACAAAGCACCTTCAATTACTGCCGCTGCAATTACTGCAATTCCCACATCTGTCATTTGTTTCCTGTCCAAAATATGTCAGCAGATATTTACGCAGGCAGCCTCTGGTAAAACAATAGCTTTCCATATCACGCAGCCTTTGGTAAGCATTTGTCAGCCACAGCTTTTTGTCTTCCGCACTGCTTTCTCTCTGCTCACAGCTATATTCCAGCAGCTGCCGCTGCTGCATTATGTCACGCCGTTCAAAAAGCAGTACGCATTTTGCCGGCAAGCCGTCACGTCCAGCCCTTCCTGCTTCCTGATAATAGCCTTCTACATCAAGCGGCAAAGTATAATGCAAGACAAACCTTACATCAGGTTTATCTATACCCATCCCAAACGCATTAGTCGCCACCATCACCTGCAATTCATTTTTAATGAAAGCGTTCTGGTTCCGCTGCCGTTCTTCCATTGTTAAACCAGCATGATAACGTCCTGCGGGATAGCCCCAGGCATTGAGGTCATTACATACTTCTTCCGTCTGCTTCTGCGTTGCACAATAAATAATACCGCAGCCGTTTTGCTCCGGCAGCCAGCTACGCAAAAAACGTCTTTTCACCATTGGTTTTTCCACAATAAATGTAAGATTGCTTCTGTCAAAACCTGTCACCAGTTCTAACGGCTGCTCTAATCCCAGACATTTACTTATCTCACGTCTTACAACCGGCGTGGCAGTAGCTGTAAAAGCCGCAACAACAGGAGCCTTCGGCAGGCCGTCTAAAAACGGCTTTATTGCCAAATAAGCCGGTCGGAAGGATTCACCCCATCGTACTACGCAGTGTGCTTCATCAACAACGACCAACGCTATTTGCAGCTCACTTGCAAAAGCCTTAAACTGCTCATTCTGCAGGCGTTCAGGTGAAACGTACAGCAATTTACATTTATTATTACGGGCAGCATAAACGGCGGCACCGTACTCCTGCTTACTCATCCCGCTGCTCAAATAAGCCGCTTCTACACCATGTTCCGCTAAACTGCGTACCTGATCCTTCATCAAGGAAATCAACGGTGAAACAACCAGTGTCAAGCCCTCCAGCATCAACGCCGGTAACTGATAACATAAGCTTTTTCCAGCTCCAGTCGGCATAACAGCTACAACAGGACGTCCGTTCAAAATTTGCTCTATCAGCTCTGACTGCCCGCTTCTGAACTCACTGTAACCAAAATATTTTTGCAAAATCATTTCTTTTGTCTGCACGGCTGCTCCTTAAACACAACAAGCCTGTGTGCCAGTCGCACTACAGGCTTGTCTGCAATTTTATTTTATAAATTCTTTTCCTTGTATGGACACAATTCTATCAATACGCATTCACTGCATAAAGGTTTCCTTGCCTTGCAAATCTTACGGCCATGCCAGATCAACCAATGATGAGCATCGCTCCACTTATTCTTCGGAATGGCTTTCTGCAGCTCTTTCTCCACTGCCAGCGGATCATCGCCCTTAGCTAAACCCAACCGGTGCGAAACTCTGAAAACATGGGTATCAACCGCAATCGCCGGAACCTTATAAACAATACTGGCGACAACATTAGCCGTTTTTTTACCCACACCCGGCAGCTTCATCAGCTCCTCGACAGTGTCAGGAATAACGCTGTTATATTCTTCCGTCAGCATTTTACAGGTTGCCAGCAGATTTTTAGCCTTCGATCGGAACAGTCCACAGTCACGAATCTCTTCTTCCAGCTGTTCCTGAGAAAGTGCGCCCATTTTTTCAGGAGTATTATATTTCGGGAAAATACGTGCTGTAATCTTATTGACACGTTCGTCCGTACATTGCGCTGACATAATTACCGCAACTAACAATTCAAAAGGCGTCGAATAGTTCAGCGCTGTTTCCGTACCCATATAAGTTTCTTCCAGCAGCGCTAAAATTGCCTCACGTTGTTGTTTACGCATTAGTTGGTCAGACTCCTTACCGGTGCAGGAATACGACCACCGCGGGCAATAAAGGCATCGGCCTTAAATTTGCTCACGGCAATGATGGGAGCATATCCCAGCAAACCGCCAAATTCTACCTGTTCTCCGACAGTTTTACCCGGAACCGGTATCAGACGTACAGCAGTAGTTTTATTGTTGATCATTCCAATTGCCGCTTCATCAGCAATGATTGCTGAAATAGTTTCAGCAGTCACATCACCTGGAATGGCTATCATATCAAGCCCTACGGAACAAACACAGGTCATGGCCTCTAATTTCTCCAAAGTCAGGCTGCCGCGTTCAACAGCCGCGATCATTCCCGCGTCTTCACTGACAGGAATAAAGGCACCGCTCAAACCGCCGACATAACTTGAAGCCATCAATCCACCCTTTTTAACGGCGTCATTAAGCATAGCTAAAGTAGCAGTAGTACCAGGACAGCCACAGCTCTCCAAGCCTATTTCTTCCAGAATATGAGCAACGCTGTCGCCGATTGCCGGTGTCGGAGCCAGCGACAAATCAATAATACCAAACTGCGTATCCAGACGACGGGCGGCTTCCTGTGCAACCAACTGGCCGACACGAGTAATTTTGAACGCAGTTTTCTTGATCGTTTCTGCTACAGCGCCAATGTCCTGTCCGCGCACTGCCTCCAACGCATGTTTTACCACACCGGGTCCGCTGACACCTACATTTATGACAGTTTCAGGCTCTGTAACACCATGGAAAGCTCCGGCCATAAAAGGATTATCAGGCACTGCATTACAGAAAACAACCAATTTTGCACAGCCAATAGCATCACGGTCTGCAGTACGTTCTGCTGCCATTTTGATTACACGGCCCATTTCCGCAACTGCATCCATATTAATCCCGCATTTAGTAGAACCGACACTGACAGAGGAACAGACAATATCAGTTACTGCCAAAGCTTCTGGAATAGAACAAATAAGATTTCTATCACCTTTGGTATAACCTTTATCAACCAAGGCAGAAAAACCGCCGATAAAATTAACGCCTACTGCTTTGCCTGCCTCATCAAGCGCTTTAGCCAGCGGAACATAATCATTGCTGTCGCAGCTTTCACCAACCATCGAAACAGGAGTTACAGAAATACGTTTATTAATGATTGGAACACCAAGCTCCATTTCCAGTTCCTCGCCGACCTGAACAAGCTTTTCAGCTTTCCTGGTGATCTTATCATATACCTTCTGTGCCGTTACTTTTATATCAGGATGACCGCAGTCGCGCAAACTGATTCCCATAGTGATCGTACGCACATCCAGGTTGTTCTGCGTGATCATCTGGTTAGTTTCCAAGATATCTTTAATCGTGAACATAGACAGCCTCCTAGATACGGTGCATCGCCGTAAATATTTCTTCGCTTTGTACTCTGATCTCAACGCCGATATCTCTGCCTAAAGCAGTAAAGATATCCTTAAGATCCTGTAATTTTACAGCAGCACCCGTCATATCAGCAATCAAAACCATATTGAAGAAACCCTCCATAATATTTTGATTGATATTGAGGATATTTACGCCATGCTCAGCGAGAATATTACTTACTTTAGCAATAATGCCGACCTTGTCTTTGCCAACGATAGTTAATACGATACGCATACTGTTGTCATCCTTTCCCATAAAACAAATAATAACTACCATGTCTAACACGGTAGTTATTATTGTACCATATTTTCAGCAAAGTTGTGTGTATACATTGCAAATTATAATTCAAAAAAATCTTTACATTGTAATTTTACAGCGCCGTCACCGGTTCTTACTTTTTTTAGTCTCCTGCATCGCTTTGATCATAGGTTTGATCCCGCCGCTCTGCAGAATGTTCATAATATAAGGCGACATCGGAACAGCTGCAGCTGTTGCTCCCGTAGTCAGGTTTTTGATTATTCCAGCCTCAATATCAACCTCTACTTCATCACCCTCTGCAATAATTTTCGTGATCTCGCTGCAGGTAATAACAGGTACGCCTAAATTAATAGCATTACGGAAAAATATCCTGCCAAAAGATTCTGCCAGTACAGCTCCAGCACCAACTGCTTTCAATGTTATTGCCGCATGTTCACGCGATGAACCGCAGCCAAAATTAGTTCCGGCCACAATGATATCTCCCGGATCGAAGTTTTTTACAAAGCTCTCATCAGCGCCGTACATCGCATATTTTTTTATATCTTCTACATCCGTATATTCTACAAAACGACCCGGATAAATCTGATCTGTATCAATATTTTTCCCAAAAACAAATGCTTTGCCCCTGACTTTCGTTTTCATTACCATCACCGTCCATTCCCGCAGTCGCCGGTTTTCAAATATACAGCCGGATCAGTAATTTTCCCCTCTAATGCCGAAGCTGCCACAGCAGCAGGAGAGGCCAGAAATATCCTGCCATCTACATGTCCCATTCTCCCGGGGAAATTACGGTTAGTAGAACTTATGCAAACCTCTCCTCCTGCAAGCATCCCCTGGTGTACTCCCAAACAGGCGGCACAGCCCGGAGCCGTTATCGTGGCTCCTGCCTGCATCAAAGTTTGGATATACCCAAGCTCCATTGCATCTTCCATTACCTTTTTAGAAGCAGGCACGACTATCATCCTCGTTGTTTTAGGAATATGCCTGCCTTGTAAGATCTGTGCTGCTACAGCCAGATCCTGCAGACGACCGCCAGTACACGAACCCAAATAAGCTTCGTCAACAGGAGTGCCGGCATATTTGTCCAATTCAAAAACATTATCAACACTTGATGGTGCCGCTACCTGAGCCCTGATTTTACTTACGTCATACGTAAGCTCCGCAGCATATTGAAAATCAGTATCTGTTTCATAAATTTTATAAGGTCTTGCCACACAGTTGTGCAAATATTCCATAGTGACAGCATCAGGCTGGATATAGCTGGTTTTACAACCCATCTCCGTTGACATATTACACATACACATTCTTTCGGAAATACTCAACCCATTTACAACAGGTCCTGCAAATTCTACCGCTTTATAAACACCGTAATCTGCACCCAGATCACCTATGATATGCAGAATGATATCCTTGGCAAAAACACCCGGCTGCAGCTTACCAACCAGATTGATCCTGAAAATCTCCGGTACCATGAACCACAGCTTGCCAGTAATCATAATCGTCGCCAGATCAGTAGCGCCAACACCGGTCCCAAAAGCGCCAAAAGCTCCGTGAGTCGTCGTATGCGAATCAGTGACAACTACTATCTCTCCAGGATGTACCCAACCTTTATCGGCCAAAACCTGATGGCAGACACCCTGATCTATATCCATCAATTTTTCGATACCCTGTTCAAAACAGAACTTTCTGAACTGCTTATGATTTTCAGCCTGTGTTATCGTAGCACAGGGAGCGTAATGATCAAAAAACATCACGATCTTATCAGCATCAAAAACCTTTTCACCGCCCATTTCATAAAAGGAACGTACAGTCTGCAAATATAAATCGTTGATTCCTGCAATATCCACGTCGCAATTAACTATCTCGCCTGTTGCGACCTGATGTTTACCAGCTTTTTCTGCCAATAATTTTTCAATAGCATGCATAAGCTACACTTCTTTCTTTTCTTTTATTAGCACCGCAACAAATTCAAGCCGGATATTTGGCTAAAAATTGCAGCATCGCCTCTAAAACTACCTCCGGCTGTTCTTCCGGTACAAAATGCCCGCACTCATTTACAGCAAACCCTTCTACATTAGCCGCCCTTTCCTGCCAGCCGCTCATAACATCCCACAGCTTACCGACAACACCGTCCTTACCCCACAAAGCCAAAACAGGAACCTGAATGATCTGTTCACGATCTGCTTTATCCATCTCCATATCTATAGTAGCACTGGCACGGTAATCTTCGCAAATACCATGGAAAGTCATCGGATCGCGCAGACAGCGTACATATTCGTCTAAAATCTCCTTAGGGAACCTGCTTTTAGCGGCCGGCCCGATCTTCAAATTCAAATTATAATTAACAAAATACTCAGGATCTGCCGCCAGCACTCTTTCAGGGAACCCTTTGCCCTGAATATAAAAGAACCAGTGCCAATATTTAGTCGCAAACTCCTGACTGGTATCACGGTACATATCATAAGTCGGCAAAATATCCATCATCGTACAAGACAGCAGCCGTTTCGGATGATCCATCACCATCCTGTGCAGTACTCTTGCCCCGCGATCATGACCGACACCATGGAATTTTTCAAAACCCAGCTTGCTCATAACTGTAAACTGATCGTCTCCCATAGCCCGCTTGGAATAATTAGCATGATCCGGAAGTCCTTCAGGCTTGCTGCTGTCGCCATATCCACGCAGATCTGTAATAACTACCGTATAACGCCCGGTTAGACCCGGCGTCAAAAACCGCCAGATCAAATGTGTCTCTGGATGCCCGTGCAGCAGTAAAATAGCTTCACTGCCCTTGCCGCCAACTAAAGTGTTGATCTTAATACCGTCACCTACATCGATAAGTTGCTGTTTGAATTCCGGAAAATACTTTTGGTCAATATTCATCTGCCCCACCTCCGTAAATTTTCACACCACATTTAGCATTCTATTTCTCTGCTTTCATTATCCGCTACGATAACAATAAAGTAAAATACAAATTTTAAATATAAATATAGTTTTTAGCTATTAAACAATGCTATAATAAAACGAGTTATAATATACAATAAGGAGGACTAACTATGACACTGACACAGATGCGTTATTTTTATGAAGTCTGTAAATGGCGCAGTATCACTAAAGCTGCCGCCAGTCTGCATATCTCTCAGCCAACTGTTTCCATCGCCATGGCCGATCTGGAAAAAGAAAGCGGGCTGAACCTTTTTCGGCGCGAAGGCAAAAAACTTTCGCTTACAGAAGACGGCAGCCTGCTGTTAAGTAAAATCACTCCTATTTTGGCTAACCTACAGCAGCTTGACCGCGATATCAAAGATATGGCACAGAATAAAAACCTCATCCGCCTGGCAGTACCTTTACAAATCGGCGTACATCTGCTGCCAACTCTTTTCCGCGATTTCAAAAATCTGTATCCTGAAATAGAGCTGGAAGTAGTAGAAGCAGGCGGCATAGATTCACTGCGTATGATAGAAAATGAAGAACTTGATTTAGCCGTCACCAATTATGACGACAGCTTTTCACCCAATCTGCATTACCGTAAGCTTTTTAAAAGCGAAGCCTGCTTCTGCACCTATCCTGACCATCCGCTGGCGCAGAAAAAATATGTCGATACCAAAGATATTGCCAACGAACCTCTGGTACTGCTTAACGGTGGTTTTTTCGTCAATCGCCTCATCTATCAAAATTTTCAGCAGGCTTTAACAGCGCCTAAGGTAATTCTGCATTCATCGCAGCTTCATACGGTCAAAAACCTCATTTCCAGCCAAATAGCCTCCTCTTTTCTAATGCGTCAAGCCATTACGGCCTCTGACAATATCATTCCACTTTCACTTAAAAAGCCGCTTTTTATAAATTCCGGCATCGTCACCAAACGCGGCCGGCAAATCTACGGCGACGAACAAAAACTCATTGAATTTATCTGCGATAATCAGCCGTTAGGCTAAATTTTTCTCTTCTCTGTAAAATCCACCATAGTAGTAATAATATCAAGTATCATATGGTTAAAGTAAGTGTGCACATATACTTGATATCAAAAAAGAAAAGAGGAATAAAAATGTATATTGATTATCAAATTTTATCTGTAGTAGAAGACATGTCAGCTAATCCCCAAAGTAAATTCGACGGAATGAATTGCACCCCAATCGCTCTTGGCCGGTATGATGATTCCAGTAAAATCTTATGTCTTTCTGCTACGCAAACTAACTTCCCCCATTTATCCAACGACAAAAAATACAACATTATTGCCAGAAACAAAGAAAATCAAAAGACTGAAAGTTTCTCCGGAACATATAATAACGACTGGAGCTTCAGCATCTTCCAGTATAACGGTACCGCAGTATAAAAAACGCTCAAAGAAGCAGGCATGAGATAACTTTTATCTCATGCCTGCTTCTCATTATTTCTAAAAACATCTTTTGTTTTTTATGAATTTAAACTTGTCCGCAGCTGTACCGCCTCTGCCAGATGGGCGGCCGTTATGATATCACTGCCGTCCAGATCGGCTATCGTACGCGCTACTTTAATGATCCGATCGTGGCTGCGGGCGCTGAGCCCCAACGCCGTAAAAAACTTCGCCAGCAGCTTTTCTGCAGCAGCTTCCATCTGGCAGTGCTTGTTCAGCTCACGCCGCCCCATCTGCGCATTGCAGTACAAATTAGTACCCTGTAAACGCAGCAGCTGCAGCTGACGCGCTTTGATCACCCTTTCACGAATCACGGCCGAGCTTTCACCGGCTTCCCTGCTTTGCAGATCAGCGTATTCCAGCCGCGGCACATACACCTGTAAATCAATACGGTCTAATAAAGGCCCCGACAGTTTACGGTGATAACGCTCGATCTCAAACTGCTTACACGAACATTCCCGCTTTTTATCACCCAGATAGCCACAGGGACACGGGTTCTGCGCTGTGCACATAATAAAATTAGCAGGAAAAGTAAGCGATGCCTGTACGCGGCTGATCGTCACATAACCATCTTCCAGCGGCTGACGCAGCACCTCCAAAGCAGTACGCGAAAATTCAGGAAACTCATCTAAAAATAAAACACCATGATGGCTCAATGTCACTTCTCCAGGCCGCGGCACACTGCCGCCACCTATAAGCGCGCTTGAAGAAATCGTATGATGCGGACTGCGAAATGGACGTTCCAGCATCACCCGTTCCTGCCGCTGCAGCAAACCTGCAATACTGTAGATTTTTGTTACCTCCAGCGCCTCAGCCTCTGTCAGCGGCGGTAAAATAGTTGGCAGCCGACGTGCCAGCATAGTTTTACCGCTGCCGGGAGATCCTACCATCAAAATATTATGTCCACCTGCCGCTGCAATTTCCATTGCTCTTTTTACTACCTGCTGCCCGCGCACTTCCGCAAAATCCACATCATAGACACTGGTTGCTGCCGCGCAGATAGCTTCCTTATCCAGTACATCCAGAACCTTTTCACCCCGCAGATGCTCTACCAATTCAAGCAGCGATGCAGGTATCAGCACATCAATACCGTCAACAAGCCGTCCTTCAGCGCAGTTGCCTGCAGGGATCACAATGTTTTTCCTGCCAATGTCACGTGCATGCAGAATCATTGGCAATACGCCTGCAATCTGCCTGATTGTCCCATCCAGTGCCAGTTCGCCCACAAAAATAGTATCATCAACCTGCTCCTGCTGTAAAACACCGCTGCTGACTAAAATACCAACAGCAATAGGAAGATCAAGACCGGAACCATCCTTTTTCAAATCAGCCGGAGCCAGATTTACAGTAATCCTGGTCATCGGAAAGATCAGGCCCGAATTTTTCAGTGCAGCCCGTACCCGTTCCCGAGATTCTTTGACTGACGTATCAGGCAAACCCACAATATCAAAGCTCGGCAGCCCGTTAGAAATATCCACTTCGACAATGATCTGTTCACCATTGATACCGCAGGTTGTTTCTCCATAAACTTTAGCGTACATAAAAACGCCTCCTCTTATTTTAAAAACAGTGCGGTAAATGGTGTAATCTTGCCACATTGCCCTCAACTAAAATTTCGATCACATCAAAACTGAGCATTTGCTGATGCCTGTTTTCCTGCTGCAAATAAAAAAGCGCCGCACTCCTGATTTTCTGCTGCTTGGCGTATGTAACCGCCAGACGGGGCAGCCCAAAATTCAGGTTGCGGCGTGTTTTTACTTCTACAAAACTAAGCTCGCCGCCTTTAGCGGCAATAATATCGATCTCGCCATAACGGCAGCGGTAATTACGACGGCAGATAACGTAACCTTTACGTTCTAAATAAGTGCAGGCAGCGTCCTCACCTTTTTTCCCCAGCCTTTGCCGCGCTTCCGTCACTTCTCTGACACCGGCGAAAACAGCCTGTTACCTTCATGTTCAGCAGGAGGCAGATGCATACTTTTAATGGGCTCATAACTGCGGCGATGCCACTTAGTAGCTCCAAACTCAGCAATTGCCTGCATATGCTCCCTGCTGCCATAACCCTTGTTACCGGCAAAACCATACTGAGGATATTGTTCAGCCAGTTCTATCATCATCCGGTCACGAGTGACCTTGGCAATAATAGAAGCAGCAGCTATCGAAGCACTCAGCGCGTCACCGTGAATCAAGGAAACTGTTTCAATGCCGGCCGATACGATCGGCATTGCATCTACCAGCGCCACCTGCGGCTTAATCGCAAGATGTTCCAGAACCTCAGTCATTCCCTGCTTCGTAGCCTGATAAATATTCAGCTCGTCAATATTGCTGATACTGACTACATTTACAGAAACAGACAGTGCTTTGGCAAGTACTTCGTCATAAAGCTGCTCGCGCTTTACTGCCGAAAGCTGCTTGGAATCATTAAGTCCGCTGATAAATACCTCCTGCGGTAAAATAACAGCCGCTATCACCAACGGCCCTGCCAAAGGTCCCCGTCCTGCTTCGTCGATCCCGGCAATATACTGTGCCCCCTGATCGTAATATTTACGTTCATAGGCCAGCATCTCCGTAAAACGCTGCTGCTCTAAACGCAGCTTTTCCTGCCTTTTATGATAAGCGACAACCAGCTTCTGCACACCGCTGCGCTCATCGGCAGCAAGTTCTGCCACCTGATCCGGGTCAGGCTCTCCCACCAAAATCTCCTTTACCTCGCTGATCTTCATTATTCACACCCCTAATTAAAAAGGCCGCGTTGCAGCGGCCTTAATTATTTTCACTCGGTTAATCTAAAGTAAAACGCCCTAAGCGTCCTGTGCGAAAATCACGCAATACCAGCTGGATAACCTTATCAATGTCAAGCACACCGCCGGCCTTCAGGCAGCCGCGCGCGACGGCTATTTTAGACATTACCTCACGCACAGGCTCAGCTTCTGAAAAATCAATAGCGTACTTTACACGCAGATCCTCCGGATAGATATGCATCAAACGTTCAAGCAACAGCTCTACTGCTGTTTCCCTGTCATAAACATCCTCTTTGATCGCTCCCGTTACTGCCAGACAAAAGCCTACTTCCGGATCTTCAAATTTCGGCCACAAAACACCTGGGGTATCCAAAAGCTCCAGACCTTTGGCGATAGTCACCCATTGCTGACCTCGAGTCACACCAGGTCTGTCCGCTGCCACAACTTTATTTTTACCGACCAAACGATTGATCAAAGTAGACTTACCTACATTCGGCACACCCACGATCATAACACGGATCGAACGATTGCGTACACCTTTTCTCAGCCACTTATCCGTGACAGGCCTGGCCACCTGCTGGATCGCAGCCACCATCTGTTTTACGCCCTTACCGGTGCTGCAATCTACCTTACAGACAGGCAAACCGCTGTTTTTAAAAGTCTGCAGCCATTTTTCAGTCTTTTCCGGATCAGCCATATCGATCTTATTCAAAGCAACGACCTTGGGTTTATCCCCCAGCATCTGGATCAGCATCGGATTGCTGCTGGAACGTGGGATCCGCGCATCCAGCATTTCAACCACAACATCAACCAGCTTTAACTGCTGTTCCATCATCCGTTTCGCCTTCGTCATATGACCGGGAAACCATTGTATCTTAAAATCCATAATTATCTCCTCGACCGCCTATCAAGGCAGCATACGCCATCTTTCAACAGGCCAGAAAGCAACAACTGCTTCGCCTTTTACAAGCTTCAGCGGCACAAAATCAACATCGGCAAAACGGCTGTCTTCAGAATTATTACGGTTATCTCCTAAAACGAAGATATGCCCCTGAGGCACAACAGATTTTCTGTAATTAGACTTATTCGGGCCCTTCGGATCATCCTTGTAAATATAATTTTCTTCGATCACACTGCCGTTGACCAGAACCTTACCGTCACGCATCTCAATAGTATCACCGCCGGTCGCGATAACGCGTTTGATAAAATCGCGGCTTTCATCCTTCGGATAACGGAAAACAACGATCTCACCCTTTTTCGGCTCGGTAAAGAAATATTTATACTTGCTGACGATCAGGCGCTCGTGGCTTTCCAACGTCGGATACATCGACGTACCCTCGACCATATAAGGCTCTACCACAAACGTACGGATACAAAAAGCCAGCGCTACGGCTACAATGATCGAAACCAGCCAGTCGCTGATAGTATCCTGCCAAGATGTTCCTGATTTTTTAGTACTCATATATACTCCCTCTTATTCCAACGCATCAACTGAATCGGTGCGGTCTCTTTTATTTTTGCAAACGTACTCACAACGTTCGCAACACCGTTTCTACGTTAACAAACATTAGTGGATTTGTCAATCGCCAAAGGCAAATTGTCGAAAAAATTTTACATTAATATAGTGTTTTTTCTTGCCCAAAACAGTCGCTTGCGGTAAAATACATAAGTATTAGCTTTTCCAAAATCATCATTAAATAGGCAGGATATAACCCGCCTGTGTAGAATATTATAATGTTACTATTATAGCAAAATTACAAGTTTCCAAGATGTAAGGAGAGATCACCATGGTCAAAATCGCTGTTATCGGCAGCTGTTCCATCGACCTCACAGTAGAAGCAGGCAAACGGCCTGCAGCCGGCGAAACAATAATCGGCAGCAGGCTCATAGTTTCACCAGGAGGCAAAGGCGCTAATCAGGCCGTTGCCGCCGCACGTTTAGGAGCCCAGGTACACATGATAGGCTGCGTAGGCGACGATGCTTACGGCACCATGATCATCAACAACCTGAAAACCAACAACGTCGATACCGGTTATGTCAGCGTCCTGCCCGGACAGAACAGCGGTACTGCCCATATCACCCTTGCCGAAGGCGACAACAGTATTATCGTCATCAAAGGCGCCAATGATCTGGTCATGCCCAAACATATCGATACTGCCTGGAACGTCATTGCCGCCGCAGACCTGGTCATGCTCCAGCACGAAATACCGCTGCCCACCATCGATTACATCATCGGCAAATGTGCAGCGGCAGGAATCAGCGTACTTTTAAATCCGGCTCCCGTGCAGCCCGTTCCTTCTGAATGGCTGGATAAAGTCACCTATGTGACCCCCAATGAACACGAAGCCGAAGCCCTTTATCCCGGTAAGACCAGCGAAGAAATCCTGCTGATGCAGGAAGAACGCTTCTTTATGACACTTGGCAAAGCAGGCGTTGCTTATGCTAAAAACGGCAAAGTACACACTGTTCCCGCATTCGTCGTTAATGCCCAGGATACCACAGGCGCAGGCGATACCTTCAACAGTGCTTTTGCCGTCGCAAGATGCGAAGGACGCAGCCTAGACGACAGTATACGGTTTGCCAACGCCGCAGCGGCCCTCTCCGTTCAGAAGCTGGGCGCACAAGGCGGTATGCCCTATCTTAAAGATGTAGAAAGGATGCTTGGAGAATGCAAAAAATAGGAATCTTCAACAGCGACATCGCCAAAGTCCTGGCTGACTTAGGCCATACTGACACTATCGTTATCGGCGACTGCGGCCTTCCGGTTCCGGCCGGTGTCCCCAAAATCGATCTGGCTCTGAAACCAGGTACTCCTTCCTTTTTAGATGTCCTTACAGAAGTGTTGAAATATATGGAAGTCGAAAAAATACATATCGCTTCCGAAATGGAAAGTAAAAATCCTGCTACATGGCAGAAAATGCAGGAGCTTTTTGAAGGTAAGGAACAGATCCTTAGCGACCACGAAGCCTTCAAAGCCGCTACCAAAACTGCTAAAGCAGTGATCCGCACCGGCGAGATCACCCCCTACGCCAACATTATCCTGCACGCAGGCGTTATTTTCTAAAATCGATTTTACAGCAAAGGAGTTTTGCGACTAATGGAAATCACCATGAAGGGTATTTCAAAAGCCTTCGGCTCCAACGAAGTACTCAAAGGCGTCGACCTGACCTTAAAATCAGGAGAGATCCACGCTCTGATGGGTGAAAACGGCGCCGGTAAATCCACCCTTATGAACATCCTTACGGGTATCCATAAAGCCGACAGCGGCACGATCTGCGTAGACGGACGGGAAATAAGCTTCAAAAACGCACTCGAAGCCGAAAAATGCGGCATCGCTTTCATCCATCAGGAACTTAATATCTGGCCCAATCTCTCTATTCTCGAAAATCTGTTTTTGATGCAGAACGTAACCAACAGTTTCGGAATGCTTGACTTCAAAAAAATGCGCAGGCTGGCCGAAGAAAAATGCAGTCAAATGGGTATTACACTGCCTTTTGACGCAGAAGCAGGCGAATGCAGCGTTGGTCAGCAGCAAATGACAGAAATCATGCGTAACCTGATGCTTGACGCCAAAGTCGTCATCATGGATGAACCTACGGCCGCCCTGACAGAACGTGAAACAGAAAAACTGTTTGCCGTAATGCACGCGCTTAAAGACAAAGGCGTTGCCATCGTCTACATCTCGCATCGAATGGAAGAAGTATTCGCCCACTGCGATACCATCACCGTAATGCGCGACGGCTACGCTATTAGCAGCAAACCCACCCGCGAAACCAATATGGAACAGGTGGTCCGCGACATGGTCGGCCGTTCTATTACCGAATATTACCCTGGACGCACAAACGAACCCGGCGAAATAGTCCTGGAAGTCAAAAACTTCTGTCAAGACGGACTGTTCAACAATATCTCCTTCAAACTGCGTAAAGGCGAGATCCTCGGCGTAGCAGGGCTGATGGGAGCAGGCAGGACCGAGATCATGCGGGCCCTGTTCGGCGTTGATTCCTGCAAGCACGGTGAAGTTTACCTGCATGGGAAAAAAGTCTGTATCAAAAAACCGGAAGACGCCATCAAAGCAGGCATCGGCTTCATCACCGAAAACCGTAAAAGTGAGGGCCTGATCCTCGACTTCTCCATCTCCAGAAATATTGCGCTGCCCAGTGTCGATACCTTTGCTAAACGCAGCGTGATCAACGCCAAAAACGAAACAGCCTTCTCCGAAGCGCTTTCTAAAAAACTGGGTGTCAAAACCGCATCGATCGACCTGGAAGCAGGCGCACTATCAGGCGGCAACCAGCAAAAGGTCGTCATTGCCAAATGGATCGGTATGAATCCATCAATCATTATTATGGATGAACCGACACGCGGTATCGATGTCGGCGCCAAGCGCGACATCTACGATCTAATGAACGAACTGACCTCTCAGGGCGTCGCCATCATCATGGTCTCCTCCGAACTGCCGGAAGTTATCGGCATGAGCGACCGCATCCTCGTTATCCACGAAGGTAAGATCGCCGGAGAGCTGGACCACGAAGAAGCGACACAAGAAAAAATAATCACCCTTGCCACAGGAGGACAGTAAATAATGAATATTAAAGAACGTATCCGTAAAATGGGCCCCTTTATTGCCCTTGTCGTAACCTTTATCGTCATAGCCGCCTTAAACGACAGTTTTGTCGATCCCAATAACCTGAAAAACCTGCTGCGTCAGGTTTCCATCAACGCCCTTATTTCTTTCGGTATGACCTTTGTCATCCTGACAGGCGGCATCGACCTGTCTGTCGGCAGCCTGCTGGCACTTTCAAGCGCCCTGATGGGCAGCCTGATCGTCAGCGGCATGAACCCGATGCTGGCGATCCTTGCTGCCTGCTTCATAGGCATGGGCCTTGGCGCTGTCAACGGCTTAGTCATTGCTTACGGCAAAGTAGCACCCTTTATCGCTACGCTCGCCACCATGACCATTTATCGCGGTCTGACACTGGTATATACCAATGGTAACCCTATCAGCGGTCTCAGTGACGACACTATGTTCCACGACTTCGGCCAGGGCTTTTTCATGGGATTGCCAGTACCTGCAATCATCATGCTGCTGGCATTTGCCGTTTCCTGGTTCATCCTTAGGAAAACCCCTTTGGGCCGTAAAATCTACGCAGTAGGCGGCAACGAAAAAGTTTCCTTCATCGCCGGCATCAAAATAGAACGTGTCAAAATCTTTGTTTATGCAATCACCGGTTTCTTCTGCGCTCTGGCAGGCGCAGTCCTCACCTCACGTCTCAATTCGGCCCAGCCGACTGCCGGCACCGGTTATGAACTTGACGCCATCGCCGCCGTAGTTTTAGGCGGAACCAGTCTTTCCGGCGGCAAAGGTTATATCACAGGTACACTGGTCGGCGTGCTTATCATCGGCACACTCAACAACGGCCTCAATATTCTCGACGTATCCAGCTTCTATCAACAAGTTGTCAAAGGTATTGTAATTTTACTGGCGGTACTTATGGACCGCAAAAAAGCTTAGGAGGCACTCACCAATGAAAAAAATCTGGACTCTTTTAGTAGCTGCCATCACAGTACTGGCAGTGCTCACTTCCGGCTGCGGCAGCAGTGACAAAGCTGCAAAACCCGCTGACGGCAAAAAAACAACTACCATCGGCTTCTCCATCTCCACACTCAACAACCCCTTCTTCGTATCCGTACGTAAAGGCGTTGAAGAAGAAGCAAAAAAACTCGGAGTCAATGTTAAAATCGTCGATGCGCAAAACGATCCCGCAAAACAGGCCAATGATATTTCTGACCTGATCCAGCAAAAAGTAGACGTACTGCTCATCAACCCGGTCGACTCCGCAGCAGTATCAACTTCTGTGGCAGCTGCCAACAAAGCCAGCATCCCCGTTCTGGCGCTCGACCGCAGCGCCGATAAAGGCACAGTAGCCTCCTTCATCGCTTCTGACAACGTCAAAGGCGGCGAAATGGCAGCCGAATACATCATCCAAAAACTTGGTGAAAAAGTAAAAGTAGCCGAGCTCGAAGGCATCCCCGGCGCATCTGCGACCCGCGAACGCGGCGAAGGCTTCCATAAAGTAGCCGACCAAAAACTTACAGTTGTTGCCAAACAATCTGCTGATTTTGACCGCAGCAAAGGCCTGACTGTCGCTGAAAATATGCTGCAGGCCAACCCTGATATCCAGGCTATTTTCGCTCAAAATGACGAAATGGCACTGGGCGCTATCGAAGCAGCCAAAAGCGCTAACAAAAAAATCTTTATTGTTGGCTTTGACGGCACTCAAGACGGCTTGAAAGCAGTAGAAGCAGGCACTATGGCCGCAACTATCGCTCAACAACCCGAACTGATGGGACAACAGGGTCTTGAGGCTGCTGTAAAAATAGCCAAAGGCGAAAAAGTTGAAGCTAAAATAGGCGTACCGCTCAAACTTGTAGACAAAAAATAATTACTGCCCTTTGACAATTTGGACAAACATAAAACCCCGGCGCAATGCGCCGGGGTTTTGTTTTATCCTGCACAGGCTTCTGAAATAAACGCCTGCCTTTTAGAAGCTGTACTTCAAATCAACGAACCATTTATTACTTTTGGCATCGCTGCCTTTTTGATAACTATAGCTTACACCATAAGTCATATGGCCCTTTTCTGCTTCCAGGCCCACTTTACCAATAAACGAACCTTTATCCATTATCGTATAACCAAGTCTGTCTGCCGCAGTAGTCCCAGGTAAACCAACCGTCATACTGCTGTCAGTATCCCCCATAGCCCACATATACGACAAATCGACATTCGGGCGAATCTTCCAGCCATTATCCGTAATATTTTCATAAGTCAGCGACACACCTACAGGCAGCAGCCAGATATTCTGTCGCTCAGGAGCATAATTAAAAGCTGCCAGACCGCCAATATCCGAACTGTAAGAGCCTGTATCGACGCTTAAATATCTTAAACCAACATAAGGCATTACCTGCAGATTATCATATTGATATAGTTTTTCGCCTTTGATTCCCAAAGTGATCGTATCAGTTTTCGGATTTGCCGTTAACAGGCTGCCGAAATTATTTTGTTCCACATCACTGTCACTGCGGCTATAACCGATATCAGCAATCAAATTGGTATCAGAATTTCTCATGCTGCCATATAAGCTTACTCCCCAGAAATCAAAATCATTGCGGCTGTAAGCGGCACCGCCGACACTGGTAGTATCACCACTGCCATAAGTGAAAGCAATACCGCTTTGGAATTTGCCGATCTTAGCAAAATCGGTTCCCAAAACAAAACCATTATATTTGCTGTCGTAAGAAGCAGAACCACCAGCCATAGCCATATCGCGCACTTTATCCTTACCGTGTACATATTGTGCCCAAATCCCGGCACCACTCTTATCTTCATACAGACTGCGGCCTTTACCGCCAACCTCTGCAATCGGAGCAGCGTTCAACGACATTCTTCCTGTAACAGTACCTGTAACATTGCTGGCAACAGAAACCGCATTGGCACTGGTACCTGAAGTTTCACCCATCTGTACTGCGGCATTGATATGCGCAGCAGCCTGAGCTGATGTAATATCGGCGCTGCCGGTTACAGCAGCGACAAATGCTTTTGCACCCGGAGCAGATTTGGCAACAGCACCACTGTCTGTTACGATGCTCCCAATAACAGAAGTTGCTGCCAGCGACGTTCCGCCTGCTGCTGCAACTATCTGTTCTTTGGCAGCTTCTTTTTCATCAGCACTCAAATCTTGCAATTCCTTATAAACAACATCATAATCTCTGTTATTCTGTTTGACCTCTGCAAACATCGAAGTCCTGTCATAAGCAAGATTTTCGTCTTTCCAGAAGTTAGCTGTGCTGCTTTCGTCAACACTGACTATTTTATAAGTACCGGCAGTTTTCAAATCGTTGATGCCCAGTTTGCCGTTTTCATTTACTGCAAGCGTACCGCCGTTTGTAACTTTGAGCACAGCCTCATCAGCATTTGCTGTAACACCTGTCAACGTAAGATTATTTACTTTGGAAATATCTAAAGTACCTTTATTGACCGTGGCGCTGCCTTCCCAATTCATAGTATCTGAGCTGATAGCGATATTGCCGCGTTCGTAAACATTGATATCGCCTGTCAGTTCTGCAGTATCCGTAACATTGACAGCTATATTAGTCGTACGGTCATGCTTACTGTATCCATCACCCATACTGCCCGCATTGATATCGCCAGCCATTACTAAATTTCCGGCAGTAATATGCAAATCAAAAGCATCAGCATGTTGGATACCAGTCAAAGTTCCATAAGTGCCGCAAATATTTCCATCAATACTCAATTCATTGGCAGTTATATTCAGCGTGCCCCAGCTGCCAGAGCCAAAAACGCCGCCAGCAACATTTGTCGAACCATCAAAAACAGCTTTATCTGCATTAAAGTTTATAGTGCCGCCTTCATTTACCTGTAATATTGAAACACCATAATCATCTTTGCCCCAAGTAGTTTTGGCATAAAAATCACCAACAGTAATATTGGCTACATTTGCAGCTCCTTTACGGACATGAACAAACTCATCGCCAGTATAAGATACTATTTTATCAGCAGTAATATTTAATGTATTATTATCGCCGGTCAATCTAAAACCACGGTCGCCTCCTTGTGCTTCTGAACCAACATAAATCTCTTTGGCATTGAGCTCCAAAGTGCCTCCAGCAGTAACAACTGCAGCGTTGTAAGCAGTACCAGGAGTACTCGAAGAACTATTTGTTGTAGAATTAGCACTGTTAAAGACAATTTTATCTACAACATTCGTTTTACCATATTCTTTGGTTTCGCCATCCACAAAAACTCCAGCATAGCGATATTCAGCACCGCCATTATAATCAGTACTGGGACTTGCAATATTTACAATATTCGGCTCACTCTCAGCAGCCCAAACGTCCCCCCCTGATATACAAACGTTGATCATCCCTGCTGCCAGCAATGAACACAGCACTTTTTTTGTCAATTTTTTCTGTCTGACCGACATCGACATACTCATCAACCTCTTTCCTTATTATTCAGCTTGTTTTCATAAACAAATACGTTATTTTGCTTGCGTTGCAATTTTTAATGCAAAGAACATATTCTGTTTTAAATAATTTTAACACACTTGTACCCCCCCGCAAGACATAACACTTATTTTTCTAAAATTTTCTTTGCATTTTTGCCCTTCATTATGCAAAAACTTATCCAAAAAGCTTGAGAAAGCAAAAAGAAGGCTGATAACAACCAGCCTTCTTTCTAGTTATCAAGTAACATCTTACGCTTTCTCCTGCTGCTCAACGTCAGTTTCTGCCAGCAGTTCATCAATCGTACAACCCAAAAGCCTGCGCAGGCTCAACAGCAATCGCAAGCTCGGCGACAGGCGACCATTTTCCACATTACATAAATGCGACTGTGATACGCCGATCTGTTTTGCCAACTTAGACTGGCTGATATCAGCACGCAGCCTGCGAATCTTAATTTCCATACCCAGTTTTTTATAATCTATTCTTTCCATATCCTTCCTCCGCTCTAAGCAGCTGTAAGAAGTATGACAGCACTACATTAGTTCCCCGCCGCCATACCTCCGGCCAACTACTTTACTTACCGCCTTAGAAGCTGTAACGGAAGCCTACGTTAGCTCCCCAGTTTTTAGTTACATCGCCGCCAAAACTGCGTTCTACCTCGCCGTACAGCTCACAGTTTTTACCTAAAGTGATATTACCGCCGATACCTACTTCGAGCCAGGTATCGCCGTAGTCCTGATCTTCCATATAGCTTTCGCCGTTAGCCGCAAGCATAGTGACACTGCTGTCGCCGCTGAACTCGTGCAGCAGCGAAGCCTTGACATACACGTCACCTCTGCTGAAGGCTTTACCGCCCACAATACCTAAACGACCGATCAGACTGTTGATATCATCATAAGCGACTCTTATACCTTTAGCGCTTACATAATCATAGCCGTCTATACGGCCGAAGGTCAGCTGAGCCTGCGGCTCAAAATAAACATTATTACCGCCGTCAAAACGTTTGCTATACTCAACACCTATCGAAGTCGCATCGGTCGAATAATCGCCCTGATCGCTGTATTTACCATAGATATCCATATCACCATAAATACGGCCGCGTTTAACTACAATGTCTAAAGCGCTGTTATCTTTGCCCTGTAAGGTTCCATACAAGCTTATGGCTCCGATTTTGTTCTCGCCGCTGCCGCTGGTATAATTCAGGCTGCCGTCACTGTATTCGTATGCGGCGCCAACACGCCATTCGCCAGCCTGAGCGTCATAACCAAGCTGATAAGTTTTATATTTATTAGTAAATTCATCGCCGCCCAGCTTACCGCCGAACATTCTTGCCCAAACGCCGTTATCGGCACCGCTCTGCAGCTCGCCTAAACGCTGGCGCAGCGTGCCGTTACCGTCTATCCAGGCAGTATATGCCACCTGATTAGCACTAACTATTGTATTAACATTATCAACAGTATTCTTTTTCAAAGAACCGATTACCCAATCATATTTGCCATCATTTTCCTTATCTGCCAGTGTAATATCAAATTCGTACAAACCATTAGCGTAAACAGGGCCATCAACAACAAATTTGGTAGACGCATCAGCTCCTTTAACAAAAACAGTATTATTTCTGGCAGCTTCTTCTAAACCGCCGTCCGAAATAATTTTGATGCTGTTACTGCCAGCCGCAGAAGTTTCATCAATAATAAGCTTATCGCTGTAGCTGCCGCCTCCGTCTACCCAGCCGGCATTCATTACAAAAGTTCCGTCAGCAGTTTCTAAGTTTCCAACCTGCAAATTGCTGTAACGATCGCTGTCAGCAGTCATATTGATCACTGAGTCTTTACCAACACTAAGGTCACTGACTGATGAATTGCCCATCATATTCCAGACCGCTCCATTAGTAAATTTTAAATCTGTAACGCAGTCAGTTGCTGTATAACTATTGCCATACAAATAAGACTGAGCTGTATCAAAAGTGATATCGACTGTACCGTTCGCCAAAGTTTCGGACTCAGGGTTTTCCGGAATTGATTTAGATTCGATATAGCCTTCGATTTTCACATCATTACCGCCGCTGGTATTGATTTTAATATTACCACCTTCAGAAACTACAGCTTCACCAATATTTGCATTCTTAATGGTCAGGCCTTTTGTAAAAACAACCTCTGCAGCAGTACGGCTATAAATACCATACATATTTGCTCTACTGTCACCGTCATGCGTAGCTATCGTGATCTGCACATCGTCTGCAAAATCCAGTTTACTGCCAGTCTGGGCATAAACACCGTACATACTAGCTTGATCATTATCGCTGCTTAGATCAATATCAGTCTTGCCTGAAACGCTCAGTTTCCCAAGAGCACTAACCTCTACCCCGTTTACATAACGCCCATTTCCGTTAGCCTTGATATTTAAATCACCGGCAACCTCAACTATGCCGGCTCCATCATGCCCAACCAGACTGATGCCAAAAATATCAGCCCCATCAGACTGAGCATTAATAATTAAATCAGCATAATCTGTTTGGGCGCCAAACTGCTTTATACCATGAACGTCATTATTGTTTTCTGTTTTAGAGGTAACGTCAATAGTAGTTGCACCAAAACTGCTTGCAGTATCGCTGCCTTCTATCACAATACCGAAAGCATCATACTCAGCAGTAACTTCTATCTTAGTGCTGTCACTGACATTAGCCGAATCGTGCTCACCCATCAGGTATATCCCTGAACCGGAACCATTCACTGCTTTGCCATAGAGAGCCAGGTTTTTGACCTGCAAAGTATTGATATCAGAATAATTATTTAAGTTATTGGCTCTGATGCCATCGACACCGGCAGCTTCCAAATATATGTCCAGGTCACCGGCCAGTTCCATTTTAGAACCATTGTACAAAGTAACCCCGGCAGCATAATCCATCTGCTGCAGTTCATTATCTTTATTGATATTGACCGTTAAATCTCCGCCCTTAATACTGGCTTCACTGCCGCTGCCAGCGCTGGATCCATCAACAAAAACACCATTGGCATAGCTTTCAGCAGCATTACTGTTTATCGTAATCACAGAGCCGACAGCTGTTCCCAAATCTACTTTTCCCTGAGTCTCGACACGCAGGCCATGGCGCCAGGCCTGATATTCACCGGATGCATTATTGTCGCCTGTGCTGTCTATCGTAAGCTCGATACCCTTTTTAGCGTCCAATTTTGATACGCCGTCCACAAAAATACCGTTATAACCATAAGTGTCCCCAGCATCCGACAGCGTAACCGTCACCCGTTCAGTAGCCGTTGTTGTATTATTTCTGCCATAAGTATAAATGCCGGCGCAGTTTTTTCCCGGATCATCCATGGTAATCGTGATTTTATCGTAAGTTGCGCCCCAAGTTCCTGTACTTAAAGTATCAGTACCAGTATAATCAGATGCCCAGGCTGCGTTGTCCCCCCCGAATGTGCAAACGCACGCGGCGCCTGCAATAATCAACGATTGCAGTACTTTCTTACGTAATTCACTGTTTTGTTTTTGATTATATTTCTGCATCGAACCAATCTCCCTAAATTGTTTTATAAATCGCATCCGCTTTACCCCGCTCTAAAAGCGGGGCTGATAACATAATTTTTTAAAATAATTTTATATCTTCATTGCCGTCCTGCCTTAGAAGCTGTAACGGAAGCCTACGTTGGCCCCCCAGTTTTTAGTTACGTCACCGCCAAAACTGCGTTCCACATCACCGTACAGCTCACAGTTTTTACCTAAAGTTATATTGCCTCCGATGCCTACTTCGAGCCAGGTATCGCCGTAATCAAAATCATTACTCAAAGCAGCACCGTTCCTATCTTGCATACTTGCACTGCCGTCCCCATAAAATTCATGCAGTACAGAAACTTTAGTATAAATGCAGCCTTGTTCCAGTTGCTTGCCGACAGCTATCCCTAAACGTCCAACTAAAGAATCAATACCTTCATTAGCAACAGCAATATTTTTAGATGTACCATAACTGTTGCCATTGATATGCCCATAAGTGAACTGTGCCTGGGGCTCAAAAAACATTCCGTTTTTCTGCGCAATCCGTTTGTTATATTCAACACTCAACGAAGTTGCATCAGTTTCATAATCGCCGCTGTCAGGATACTGAATGAAGGTATTGATATCGCCATAGATACGACCGTGTTTCAATATAATATCCCAAGCAGCACCATCATTTTGCTGTAAGGTACCATACAGGCTCAAAGCTCCGATTTTATTCTCACCGCTGCTGCCGCTGCCTTTAACATTACCCTGCGTATATTCATACGCCGCACCGACTTTCCAGTTTCCCGCCTTTATATCATAACCAACCTGATAAGTATGATATTTATCACTGAAACCGTTTCCATCCAACTTACCCCCAAAGATGCGTGCCCATGCTCCCTGCTCAGCATTCTGATGCAGTGCACCCAAGCGGCTGTGCAGATTACCATTGCCGTTGACCCAGGCATAATATAAAGGTGCATTTGCCCCTGCTACCGCCAGTGCGTCACCAACAACCCTGCTGTCCAAATCTCTGACGTACCAGTTCTTCTGTCCGCCTGCCACAGCAGAATCAAGTACCGGCGTATATTCGTAAATACCGCCGCCATAAGTAGTTTCACCCACAAAGTCAGCATCACCGGTAACAGTAATAAAAGTATTTTCAGGCTTCAGCTCTTTCCCCACCAGCGAACTGATATTATTTATCGTTATCCCATGAATGCCTTTATCAGAAGCGGCAACGGTTATTTTGTCACTGTCAGTCCCGTCGTTATCAACAATAAAACTGCCGCCTGTACCAGTAAGCTTTTGAATAGCAAGAGTACTAAACGCACCCCGGTCACCGCTCAGATCGATTTTTCCGCCAGCAGCCGCTTTCAGATCGGTAACGCTCGAAGTTCCTGTAAGCCGCCAAGCTGCACCGTCCGTAACAGCAAGCTTAATAACTCCGTCATCATACAAACTTGTGCTGCCGTTAAAAACAGAGCCGGCAGTATTCAAGTTAACATTGACCACCCCTTTAATATCACTTTCAATGTCACCGAAAATAACAACCTCATTAGCACCGGCTGCTGAACCCTGATTGATAGTTACAATACCTTCAGCGCTGGTATCGCTGTTGCCCGCGGCAGAGATAGCCGTACCTCCTGCCGCATTGATGTATACTCCTTTTTGGAAATCGATCGAGCTGTCTTCAGTAACCGAGCTATCATAAAAATAAGTGCTGACACCGTAAACGTAGCCTGTACCGGTCGCAGTTATTACGGCAGTATCTTCAAAAACTATCTTGCCGCCATTTAAAGCAGAAACCGTTTCTGTGTAGGCAGTACTTTGAGCCGCCAGTTCAGTTTGTTCTTTAAAAGTAATAACGCCCTCGGCATCAGCTACAACAGCCCTGGCATTCCCACCGCCAGCAGTAACTTTTATAAGATTTGCACCGCCGGTTTCACCAAGCGTTATCCGGCCTTTGCCTTCCGTATCGTCAATATATTTATGCGCCAGCAGACCCAAAGCGGCGCCGGTATCTGAACTGACTGTCAACTGTAGGGCTTTGCCGGTAACAGCGGCATTTGTCGTTACTTCAATACCGGTCACAGAAGCATCCAAATCATTATGCAGTGTAATATCTGCTCTGTTAAAATCTATCTTTCCGTGTTCATAACCATAAATACCAGTCACACCATTACTCTCTTCTCCCGATTTTCTGGCCTGACGGTCAATATCAATCAGCAGGTCTTCCTTCACGCTTACAACCGCGTAATTATCGGCCTGGATGCCATAGAGCCCACTGCCGCCCTGCACAGCATTTGGTGTATAAGCTGTCATATCGGAAGCATAAGTTCCTGTCACAACGGTCAGCTTGTTGTAAGACTGCTTAGAAGATATGTCTGCTCCTGAAGGTTTATTCCCGGTATCAGTCTGAGTGGCCCAGACGCCGCGTACAGTTTCGTTCGACTGGCCGTTGCTGCCGCTGATCACGATCTCCGCATTTTCGATCTCGGTTGTACCGATATAATTGCCATAACTGCCCTTAGTCAAAACACCTGTTGTATTTACCGTAGCTTTGTCACCTGCGGCAAGCCCCAGATTGATTTTGACATTCTTGGCTTTAAGGGAATTGGCAGCTTTATTTGCTTTGCTGTAATAACCTTCCACATCAATGCCGGCAACGACCTTGGGTACAGAACTTGTGCCGGATGTCGCAGCACTGCTGACACTGATATTCATCTCGCCAGTAACAGTATTCTTATGCTGACCGGCCGTACTTTCAAAGCCAATAACACTGCTTTTGCTGCCTACGATAGCAATATCAGCGTCTTTCAGCGTCAATGATGCTGTGCCGCTGCCATCATTAGCAATCCCGCAAATACTGCTGCTCCTAGCGCTGAAACCAGTTTCAACAATTTTCACAACGGCTTTATCAGTTACTGTCAGACCGGCAGATCTACTAACACCGATCGTTACATTGCTGTTTCCGTCAAGACTTTCATTGGTCACGCTGACATTTTCGTACTCGCCGCCTAAATCAGTACCATATTGGCTATTATAGTCTTGCGCCCAGGCCGCGTTGTCCCCCCCGAATGTGCAAACGTACACTACTCCTGCTGTAAACAACGATTGCAGTACTTTCCCAGCTAATGCTTTATTGCTGTTGACCTGCTTCAAACAGCTTTTTACTTTCTTCCGGCATTTCTGCATACATCTATCTCCTCTTTTTCACGAAATACTATAAAGAAATCCCCCACTTGGATGATGAGGGATATTCTTTATAGATTTTTCAAGCTGCCATCCTGCTTTTAGAAACTATAACGGAAGCCGACGTTGACACCCCAGTTTTTAGTTACATCGCCGCCGCTGATACGTTCTACATCCAGATACATACTGGAATCCTTATTAAATTTGTGGTTGACGCCGATACCATATTCGATGGCGGTACCGCCGATGCTGTCACTGTAGCTGGCGCTTCTGCCGTCAGCGCTGACATGTGTATTGATGTCGCCGTCGAAGTCGTGCAGTACTGCCGCTTTCAGATAAACGCTGCTGTCTGCCGCAAAGGTTTTGCCCAGCAGGAAGCCGCCGCGCAGAACAATGCTGTTCATGCTGTCGTTAGTAACGCTCATAGTATTGTCACGAGTGGTTACGGTATAATCATCGCCGCCCAGATGTACGTAGCTTGCACGCACCATAGGTTCAACGAACCAGCCGTCATTCAAATCCTGACGATAGCCGTATTCAACAGCAAAGCTTATAGCTGTACTGCCAAAATCACCGTCCAGTTTTTGGGCAATAGTGCCGCCGTAAGCGCTGGTTTCACTGTCAACTTTACCAACTTTGGCAATGATGTCTACATGATGACCTTTATCGCCAGTCCATGTGCCATATAAAGCGCCTGCCGCGGTTTTGATTTCACCGTCGCCATTAGTCAGGCTGGTATCGCCTTTAGCATATTGTCCTGCCAGGCCGATACGCCAGTTACTGCCGATCTCACGGTCATAACCTGCCGCAAAGCCGTTATATTGATAATCGTTATCGCCCTGCAGTCCATCTACTTTGATTTTGCCGCCGACATATTTAGCCCAAACGCCGTCGTTATCGTCTGCAGAATTACGGACGTCGCCCAGACGTTCCATCAAAGTTTCATCAGCGCCAAACAGAGTCACTGCCGCTCCGGCTGCGATCTTGCTGGCATCCTGAGCCGCCATTTGGGCAGAGGATTGAGTTGCAGCCCTGGTAGTGACCTGTGTCAGGTTCAAACCATCATCGACAATGTCTGCTTTCCCCTCATATTCATAAGCCCAGACGCCGTTATCATATTTCATTTCTTTGATGTTGTAGGTGCCGTCTTTATCTGCATTTTCGATCAGTACGACATCTTGGTCCAAATGTCCCTTAGTATCAGCGCCGGCAGCATTGTTATAGCCGTTGCGCATCCCCTGGTCAAAAACAGTGATATTATAGGTACCGCTGCCGGTTACAGTATTAGTGGAAGTAATTTTGTCGTTGCCTGCCGACTGACCGTAAACGCCGTTGGCATTGGTACGCATAAAGAGCTCGTTAGTATCGGAAGCATCCAGATCATTAGTAGTGATAGTACGGTAATCAGCAGTATTGTATTTCTCTGCCTGATTATTTTCGTCATAGAAGTAGACCGTACTGCCAGCAAGAGTAGTCTTATCCTCTACAGTCAAGGCTGCCAGATTATCTGTCAGGTTCATGGCAGTACCGCTGATATCGAGAGAACCAGGACTATTCTCCTTCGTCTGTACGTCTGTATCAGATTTCAGATTCAAAGTGCCGTTTGTGAAGTCAGCAGTGCCGTTAAAGGTAACGGTTCCCGTACCGGCATCAAAAGTAGTTACCCCACCTTCAATGTCTGCCGCATGGTCATTTGCATGCTTACCACCGCTGACAGTGATAGCAGCATTATCTGTAGCATAATACATTGTGCTGCCGTTTGCCAAAATACCATTGGCGCCTTTGAGGAGCTTAGTTCCTTCAGTAGTAGTACCAACTACCTCGGCACTGATATCCATAGCCCCGGCACTATGAACAGCAATAACCGCACCTTCAGCAGCTTTGATGCCTGTAGCAGTATTAGAACCTGCCCAGTCGGTACTTGCCTCTATAGTCACGGTGCCTCCAACTTCAGCCACCATACTGCCGCCTGTCAGTTCCAGCCCAACAGCCGTAGCTTGAGTGGATGTACTGGAGCCCGAATACGTATATTCAACTTCACTAACTGTTTCTGTTCTGTCTTGATCGCCAACTGCTGTTGCAGTGATTGTTAAATCATTTTGAACTTGGTACACATTAACTGAATTTGCAGACACAACTGCTTTGGCAGTAACAGCACTAGAACCTTCTTGCGCATCTGCGCTGATAGTCAGTCCACTATCAGAAAGCACGTGCAAAGAACCGCCACTGGTAACAAGTCCCCAGGCTTCAGCTTTAGCACCGTTATTACTTTGAGCCACTGTACCGCTAGGAGTGATGCCTTTGCCGCCAGCACCGCCGTTAGAAACCGCATTAGCCGCTCCGTTTTGATATCCCGCTTGAGCTTTATCAGTTTCTGTTACTGCATCCCCGTCAGTTCCGTCAGTACCAGCATTATCAGCTACAGCCGTACGGCCATCATGCGGGTCACCGGTAGAATCGCCTTTGAGATAAGCATCTGCAATATTAAATTTACCTACGCCTTTACCGGCCGTAGCTGTAGCGGTAATAGAACTTGTTTTTAAGACGCCTGCTGTATCAGTCAGGCTCACAGCAGTCGCAGCAGCGCTGTTACCAGCACCGCTCGTCCCTGCAGCACCGGCTGTACCACCTGAACCGCCGGTTCCGCCTTTACCTGCGTCACCGCCTTTACCCGCGTCACCTGCAATACCTACAGTGCCGTCTATACCTTTAGTACCGCCAGTACCGGTAGCACCATCAGCACCATTGGCTATACGGGCTCCGCTAGCGTCCACGCCACCTTGGCCGCCAGCACCGCCGGCTCCGCCAACTCCGCCTTCACCAGCAGCACCTGCAGTACCAGCCGCACCACCAGTTCCGCCTTTGCCGCCCTGTCCGCCTATACCGCCTTGTCCACCATCGCCGCCTGCTCCGCCGATGCCTGCTTTAGCGCCATCGCCGCCAGTTGCAGTTACAGTTATAGTACCTATCGTAATATTCAGGTCAGTATTGGCAGTGCCAACCAGACCCTGGGCAACAGCAAGTCCGCCTTGGCCGCCGTTACCACCTTGGCCGCCGTTACCACCTTGGCCGCCAGTTCCGCCTGCTCCACCGGTTCCGCCTGCTCCACCGACAGTAGCAGTAACACTAAAACCATTATGATTAGCAACATAACCAACGCCGCTGCCGCCACTCTGGCCTTTACCGCCGTCGCCGCCGGCGCCGCCATTAGCTCCATCACCGCCTACGCCGCCATTGCCGCCGGTTTGACCTAACCCGCCAACACCGCCTGTTCCGCCTTTGCCGCCTTCACCGCCGGCAGTTCCATTTCCTCCCGTGGCATCGACATTTAAAGCATTCAATGTTACAGAACCGCCGCTGATAGTATTCAAATGCAGGCCGTAAGCAGTGGCGCTGCCGCCATTACCGCCATTAGCTCCAGCGCCGCCGGTTCCCCCTGCCAGACCAGTACTGCCTGCTAAGCCATTACTGCCTGCTGAGCCAGCATCAGCGTTACTGCCATTCTTACCATTAACACCAGCTGTACCAGCAGTAGATACCCAGCCTGTCTGCTCAGGAGGCATACTAGTGTTATAAGTTGCTGTAACCGTACCATTAGCCGCATGCTCTACCTTATCTTCACCATTAGCGGCTTTATCCGGCGTGGTATTTTCATCAGTGCCATCGGCGCCATCTGCACCTTTATCGGCCTTTTTCGTCGTAAGTTCCGCACCATCGGCACCGCTGCCGCCCTTGCCTCCGTAACCGCCATGTCCGCCGGCTTCGCCTGTAGCACTAACAGTTAAAGAAGTACCTGAAATCTGAATATTCTTGCTGGCGCTGCCGTTTACAACAATACTTTCAGCAGTATCTGTAATGCCTGCCGCAACACCGATAGCTTTAGCGCCGCCGCCATTACCGCCCGCAGCTCCGGCGCCGCCGGTACCGCCAATAGCTGCACTGCCAGTCAGTCCCTGTTCGCCTTCGTGCTGATATTTTTCATCTACTATCAAACCGCTGGCACCGCCGGTAACATTTATCTCAGCAGAACCAACTGCGATAACAGCATTAGACATGCCGTTTTGATTGACAAGCCCTGCGCCATAACCAAACCCGCCGTCCTGACCCTGTGTTGCATGCTGTGCCAGATCGGCAGCTTGCCCTATACCGTCTTTCCCAACAACAGCCTGGACTGTTATATTGCTCAGAGAAATAGTTTTACCTGTCATATCACCGCTGGCGAAGATTTTTTCGTTATCGGTATAAGCAGAGTGATATTGGGATACATAAACATTTGATCCTTCATAGTTTTTACGAGCAGTATCCAGTTTACCGCCACTCGTATTTTGCTCTGCGTAAATTTCCAGACTGATAGGATTATTTATGGCGCCAAAACCGCCGTCGGCCGCCCATACCTGGCTCGGCACAGCCACCCATGCCATTCCCATTACAGCCAGCGTTACTGCTGCTGCCAGCTGTTTTTTATTACTTGTTTTCAAATACACCAAAATCAACTCCTTAAAATTTGTTGAACAATATATTTCTTCGGCTGATGCCGCAGGAACCAAAGCTTTTACCTGATTTCAATACGCTGTTTTAAATCAATATTTTAAAATAAAACTCATATTTAACTTGTTTTAGATTGTATTTTTTAACTATTTTATATAATTCTTTAGTTATTTTATCACAGATGTCCCCCCCGACAAGACACGAGAAGGCTATTTTTAAATTTTTTTCTGCGCCGCGTTATTACGCTCCGCGGCACTTGCGCTGCAGCGCAAGTGCGTGTACGTACTTCACCAGCAGCCCGGCGAAAACATCGAAAAAAAATAGCCTGCCAAAGCAGACTAAATTTTGATCATTATAGACACTTCAAATTCCAGCACCTGCTGCAACCGTGTCAGTACGGCCACAGTTGTGCTGACCTCGCCGCGTTCGATACAGCCATAGTGCTTGGCCGATAAGCCTACTGCTTCAGCGATCTGTTCCTGGGTCAGCTTTTTATTTAGCCGCGCTGTTTTCAGCTGCCGGCCTATATATTTTTGCATGCTATCCCTCCCGCCATTATTTTAAGCAGTAAAGGCATAAAATTAACACCTGATTGTATAGGGTGTTAATTTTCGTCGAAAAAGTTTAGACTGTTTGTTGTTGCGCGCGACGTTTTACAGTATAGCCGGGTATCATAAAATTATAGAGAGAACTGATCGTTATAAAAAATTTACCTGAACAGGCAGAGAGATTGAAAGCATTGATAACCGCCGCCCAGGCTGGTGATAAAGCAGCACTGCTGCAGTTATGCGCGGATTTTAAGCCGCTTTTAAAAAGCGAGGCCCGCCGTGAGATGTTTTACCGGTCGCTGGGAAAAGACGCAGAAGGTATCGCCGTTCTGGCCTTTATCGAGCTGGTTTTGCAGTATAAGGGCGCTGATTTTGAAAACTGGCCCGGACTGGCACGCTGTAAGGTGCATTTTGCTGTTTTTGACGCGATGCAGAAGCAGGGCAGAATTTGGGAAAACGAAACCCAGACAGATACGGACAGCGAAGCCGGAATCGCCCTGCTGGAGACAGGCTGTGCAGCAGGTGAGCGTCTGGACGAGCTGGCACGTTTTTTACTTTCACTGGAACTGCAGGAAGCGCTGCGGCAGTTAAGTGCAGAACAGAGGAAAATACTGACGCTGCTGTTTTTAGATGACCTGAAGCCGACCGAGGTGGCAGGACGTCTGGGCTGCACTGTACGCAACGTTACTAAGCACCGGCTAAAAGCACTTGATAAAATGCGGCAGCTTTTGGCGCATTAAGGATCAGGCAAATAAAAAACAGACATTCACGAAACGTGAATGTCTGTTTTTTTATTTAGACAACTGCAAATTGCTCAATTATTGCGGTAATGCTATTGATATTTCAGCCGCTACTTTTCAATAACTATTAAGTAAGATGCACATTTTTACTTACCTATATGGTAATGCTGTTTTTATCCATTATGGTAGAATTTATCTTGATTTAAATACAAAAAGACCCTTTCAGCTGAACTGAAAGGGTCTCTTGATTTACGATCTGTAATTTGATACCGATTATCTGCGTTCGCGAATACGAGCAGCTTTACCGGTAAGGCTGCGCAGATAGTAGAGTTTTGCTCTGCGAACGATACCACGACGGGAAACTTCGATTTTCTCCAAACGTGGGCTGTGGATCGGGAATGTTCTTTCAACGCCTACGCCGTAAGAAATACGACGAACGGTGAACATTTCACGAACGCCGGCGCCGCTGCGTGCAATTACTACACCTTCGTACATCTGTACGCGTTCACGAGTACCTTCGACTACTTTTACATAAACTTTTACGGTGTCGCCTGCACGGAAGTCAGGGATGTCGGAACGAAGCTGTTCTTGTTCCAATACTTCAATAATATTCATAATTTCCTCCTCGAATCATAGACGTTCATGTGCGAACACACCACAGCGGACCGTCCGTTTTACACAAATGACATTATATCATACTGTTCAATTAGTTGCAATTATTTTTTGAGCATTTTGACAGTTATTTTTCCCACCAGGCCTCACCGGCCAGCCGGTCTAAAATAATCGCAGCCGCAGAGCGCACACACAGGTGATTATAGTCGCAGGGACCATAAACAGGTTCAAGTACATAATCAAAACTGTTCATTGTTTCCTGTTCCATACCAAAGCCGGTGCCAAAAAGCAGCAGCAGAGGTTTGTCACCGCAGTGCAGCAACTTTCGTACAAAGCCATAGGTCACTGTATTAGGATAGGTGCGGGCATCGGTAGTAATCGTAACCGGCGCCTGCCCCTCTATTTCAGTAACCGCGGCAATAGCCGACTCAATGCTGGACGTATAGGTTACACGTTCCAGCGCGTTGCTGCGGTCAGGATTATAGGTTTTGCCGTAACCATGCTGCCAATAGTCAGTTATCCTTTTGATGATTTCAGCCTGTACCTCCAGCGGATGGATCAAAAAATATTTTTTGACATCATAGGTGCGAGCGGTACGCGAAATATCGTGGATATCGAAGTTAGTGACGGCAGTAGCAATGACCTGCATATTTTTATTGTAAATAGGATAATGCACCAGCCCCAGATAAAGGTTAGCCATTATTATCACCTGCGAGTTCCTGTTTGATTTCGTTAAGCAGCAACACATCCTCTTTGCCAAGCTCTGCAAGCAGATCAGGCCTGTGCAGATAAGTCGCTTTAAGGGCTTCTTTACGGCGCCAGCGATTGATCAGAGCGTGATTGCCGTTACGCAGCACTTCCGGTACTTCCAGTCCTTCAAATTCCACCGGCCGGGTGTACTGAGGATATTCCAGCAGTCCCGTACTGAAAGAGTCTTCAACGGCACTGGCCATTTTTCCAAGCACGCCCGGTATAAAGCGCGCTACAGCGTCCATAACTATCAGTGCCGGCAGTTCGCCGCCGGTAAGTACATAGTCGCCAATGGAAAGTTTTTCATCGACCCAGTTGAATATCCGTTCATCGAAGCCTTCATAATGACCGCAGACCAGAATTAGATCCTGGCCGCTGCGGGCATATTCTTCAACGATATCCTGCTTTAATGTGCGCCCGCCCGGGCACATGGCAATAACCCTCACTGCAGGCAGCTGCTGTTTGGCCATGCGGATAGCCGCTACCATCGGCTCTGGCTTCAAAACCATGCCGGCACCGCCGCCAAAGGGCGTATCGTCCACTGTACGGTGCCTGTCAGTTGCAAAATCGCGCGGATTGATGCAGCTGACTTCTACAAGTCCCGCATCGACGGCGCGTTTGATAATGCTGTGACCAGCCGCTTGTTCAATTTGTTCAGGAAATAAGGTAATAAAGAGAAATCTCACGGTGCATCTGTCCATTCAGGTAATTCGACCACGATCTTACGGTCTGTAATATTGATTTCCTTAACGTGCTTTTTGAGGGCCGGGACGAGGATATCCTTGCCTTCCGGTACAGCAATAACGTAAACGTCGTTGCTGCCGGTGCTGAGCACGTCTTTCAATGTGCCGAGCTGTGTTCCTGCCGTATCGAATACGGGCAGTCCGAGCAGGTCGGCTACATAATATTCGCCTTCTTCAAGCTGAGGCAGATCTTCACTGTTGATTAAAACCTTTTTGCCGCGCAGCAGTTCGGCATCGTTCATTGTTTCCACACCCCTGCATTTCATCAGTACCATACGTTTATGGAACCGGGCAGAGGTAATCTGAAGCGAACGGCCGTCTTCGAGCAGCAAAGAGGAAAGCTCTAAAAATTGTTCAGGATGATCTGTCTGCGGCAGAATACGAATATCGCCCCGCACACCGTGCGGAGCGATAATAGTGCCAATAACTACTTGTTTTTCCATATCATTCGCGGAAAGCAATAATCTTGCCATCCTCAGTGAGGATCTCAGCGCCCATCAGAGCGTCGATATCAGTGCCTATGGTGATCTCGACAGTACGTTCAAGTGTACCGTGACCGATCTCCGCACCGATCTCCAAAGCTTCAGCGCGTTTAAGTTTATCTTCGGCTTCTGCTTTAGCGGCATTGATCTTGTTTCTTTCCATTTCAATCTGCTCACGCAGTGAAGGAAGTACGCTCAGGTCGCTGGCGGCCTGAGAAAGAGCTTTTTTGGCTTGGAATTCGAAGTGCTCGATATCCAGATTAATCGTTTTTATGGTGTTTTGGACATCTCCAATAATTTTCAACTTGAGATCTTCTGTTACTTTTGCTTTTATTGCAACCGGAACACGTACAAACATTTTATCCATATCGTTTACCATCCTTATACGTCTTAGACAATCTCTACGACAACTTTTACATTCTCACGGGTTGCAACAGCTTTCATGACAGTTCTGATTGCTTTAGCAATGCGGCCCTGTTTTCCAATAACTTTACCCATATCTTCAGGAGCAACATGGAGGCGAAGCACCGTTGATGTTCCGGTGGTTTCCTCCTCCACGACTACTGCAGACGGATTACTCACTAGAGACTTGGCCATGACTTCTACCAATTCTTTCATGCAAATCACGCCTCATTTCTTATTTTGCTTTAGATTCAGCATATTTTTTCATGATGCCGTCTTTGCTGAAAAGGTTTTTAACGGTATCAGTAGGTTGTGCACCTTTAGCCATCCAGGAAAGAGCTTTCTCTTCGTCGATCTTTACGGTAGCGGGTTGTACAGTGGAATCATAGAAACCGATGCTTTCGATGATGCGGCCGTCACGCGGAGAGCGGGAGTCAGCAACAACGATACGGTAAAAAGGAGCTTTTTTAGAGCCCATACGTTTTAAACGGATTTTAACTGCCATGTCTATTTCACCTCCTTAAACCAGATGTTGATTTAAATTTATTTGTTCATAAAAGGCATTTTGAAACCGCCTTTTGAAGCAAACTTAGCCATACCCTGCATCTTTTTCATCATCTTTTTGCTTTCTTCAAAGTTTTTGAGAAGCTTGTTGACATCCTGCACGCGCATACCGCAGCCTGCTGCGATACGTTTACGGCGGCTGCCGTTAATGATATCGGGATGACGGCGTTCTTTCGGGGTCATGGAACGGATGATGGCTTCAACGCGGTCGAATTCTTTTTCGTCAACGTTGGCTTCTTTCAGCTTTTGGCTGATGCCGCTCATACCGGGGATAAGCCCCAAAATAGTTTCCAGCGAGCCCATTTTTTTGACCTGCTGCATTTGTTCCAGGAACTGCTCGAGCGTGAATTCGTCTTTGCGCAGCTTCTTTTCCATTTCCAAAGCTTTGGCAAGGTCGGTCGTGGACTGGATCTTTTCGATCAGAGACAGGATATCGCCCATGCCCAGGATACGGGATGCCATACGGTCGGGATGGAAAGGTTCCAAAGCGTCAAGCTTCTCACCCATACCGACAAATTTGACCGGGCGTCCGGTAACAGCTTTTACTGACAATACAGCACCGCCTCTGGCGTCGCCGTCGAGCTTGGTAACGATAAGTCCGTCTATGCCCAGCTCGCCGTTGAAGCTTTCGGCTACAGTGACTGCGTCCTGGCCTGTCATCGCATCGACAACCAGCAATATTTCATGCGGATTGACGGCAGCTTTGATATTGCGCAGTTCTTCCATCAGTTCTTCGTTGATATGTAAGCGGCCCGCGGTATCGATGATTACCGTGTCGCAAGCCAGTGAGAATGCTTTATCCATTGCCTTGCGCGCTATCTCGACCGGAGATACCTGATCGCCAAGAGCAAAGACAGGCAGTGAGAGCTGTTCGCCCAGAACCTGTAATTGTTTGATAGCCGCAGGACGGTAAACGTCGCCCGCTACAAGCAACGGCTTTTTGCCTTTTTTCCGCAGCAGGCTGCCAAGCTTGCCGGCGGTAGTAGTTTTACCAGCGCCCTGCAGACCTACCAGCATAATGACTGTAGGCGGTTTGTCCGCTACGGTGAGCTTACTTTGTGTGCCGCCCAAAAGCTGGGTCAGTTCGTCGTTGACGATCTTGATGATCTGCTGACCGGGAGTCAGGCTTTGCTGAACTGTTTCGCCCAGCGCGCGTTCTTTGATATTGGCAACAAAATCTTTAACGACTTTAAAGTTGACGTCGGCTTCAAGCAGAGCCATCCGCACTTCGCGCAGAGGCGCTTTAAGATCGTCTTCTGTTATTTTGCCGCTGCCGCGGAACATTTTTATCGCATTTTGCAGTCTTTCAGATAAATTTTCAAAAGCCATTTTTACCTACTTTCGCCGCTCAATTCGTCTAAAATGCGGCGTACTTGTTGAAGTTCTGCCGAGCCACCGCTTTGAGCAAGGTGGTCAGCCAGCAGCCGGCTCATTTCTTCCAGCAGCTTTTTATCGTGATCATCGCGGGCCAGCAGCGCCAGTTTGCTTTCATAGCGTTCCAGAGTATGCTCTACCCGTTTGATAAGGTCATGTATCGCTTGTCTTGATACTTCAAGTTCATCGGCTATCTCAGCCAGCGAAAGGTCGTCGCAGAAATACAGCTCCAGACATTTTTGCTGTTTTTCGGTGAGCAGGCAGCCGTAGGCATCGAACAAACGTCCTAACCGTACTCTTTGCTCCAAACTGTTTTCCTGCATTTCAATCACCAAAATCTTTACATATTTTATCCGACTTTGGTATTATATCGAAAATCGCAGAGGCTGTCAAGCATTTTTACTTGTCACCATCAAACAAGGCGTCGACAAATTTATCGGCTTCAAAGGGCCGGAAATCCATAATGCCTTCGCCGACACCGATCCACTTAACAGGCAAGCCAAGTTCTTCTTTGATAGCAATAACGACACCGCCTTTAGCCGTACCGTCGAGCTTGGTCAGCACAACACCGGTGACGTTGGCGGTTTCCATAAAGACTTTGGCCTGATTGATAGCGTTCTGCCCTGTCGTTGCATCCAGCACGAGAAAGGTTTCATGCGGAGCTTCTGGTATCTCGCGTTTGATGATGCGGTGTACTTTCTCCAACTCGTTCATCAGATTGGTTTTATTATGCAGCCGTCCGGCAGTGTCAATAAAAAGTACGTCGACATTGCGGGCAATAGCGGCTTTGACAGCGTCAAAAACCACGGCAGCCGGGTCAGCGCCTTCTTCGTGACGGATAACTTCGCAGCCGGCACGCTCGCCCCAAATCTGCAGCTGTTCGGCAGCGGCGGCACGGAAGGTATCGCCGGCAGCCAGCATGACTTTGTATTTGAACAGATGAAAATAGTTGGCCAGCTTGCCGATAGTAGTGGTTTTACCAACACCATTGACGCCCACGACAAGAATAACCGTAGGTTTGGCACCGATACGGGTACGCTGTCCTTCGTCCTGCAGCATTTCGGCAATATATTTTTTGAGGAACGGCATAACCTGCTCCGTCCCCTCGATTTCTTTCTTTTTAGCAGCCTGACGAACAGCATCGATAAGCTTTTCTGTGGTTTTGACACCAACATCACCGCTTAGAAGGATCATTTCCAGTTCTTCCAGAAAGTCTTCATCGACTTTGGCCGACATACCTACAAGTTCTTCGATGCGGTCAGTAAAGTTGCGGCGGGTCTTGCTGAGTCCGTCTTTCAGTCGTTCTAAAAATCCCATGTTCTCACTCCTTTTCGCTCAATTTGACAGATAGTAATTTAGAAACACCGGATTCTTCCATGGTAACGCCGTGCAGAACATGCGCGGCTTCCATAGTGCCTTTGCGGTGTGTGATAACAATAAACTGCGTGCTTTCGGCATAGGCTGCCAGGAATTTCGCAAAGCGGTCAACGTTAGCTTCGTCAAGCGCCGCATCTATTTCGTCAAGGATACAGAAGGGCGAAGGCTGATAGCTGAGCAGAGCGAACAGCAGGGCGATAACCGTCAGGGCCCGCTCGCCGCCTGATAGCAGGAAGAGGCTCTGCAGTTTTTTACCGGGAGGCTGCACTTCGATATCGATGCCGCTGCCTAAAACATCATTAGGGTCAGTAAGTTTTAAAGCAGCAGTACCGCCGCCGAATAAACGCACATAACAGTCGGAAAAATATTCGTTTATTTTTCCAAAGGCCTCTTTGAAGCGTTTGGCCATACCGGAGTTGATTTCGCTGATAACTGCTTCCAGATTGGCTTTGGCCTCTGAAAGATCGCTGTATTGACGCTGTAAAAATTCGTAGCGCTCGCTGACAGCTTCATATTGTTCGATTGCCGCAGGATTTACCGGGCCTAAGGTTTCAATTTCACGCTCCAGACGCAGTTCACGCCGACGTAAAGCCGCATCGCTTTCATCCAGCAGATCACCGCTGGCACGTGCTTCGTCCAGAGTAATACGGTATTCAGTCGCCAGCTGTTCCAGAGCATGGTCATAGTCGCTGTTTTGACGTACCATTTCCATCGCTGCCTGATTGCGCCTGGTTTCAGCAACAGTCAGTTCTTTTTTCAAAGAATCCAGCCTCTCGCCTGCCACTGCCTGCTTTTCAGTAATGGCAATACGTTTGGCCCCGAATTCATCTTTACCGCCGACAACGGTCTGTAATTCGGCCAGTAATGCGGTACTGCTGGCAGCCAGCTGTTCAGTGCTGGTTTTGCTGGCCGTTATCACGTCAAGCAAATGCTTTTGCTCGTCTTCATTAGCAGCGAGTTCCTGCTGCATACGCCCCATATCGGCATCAAGCTGCTGCATCCGCTCGGCCATCATCGTAGTCCGTGCGGCAGTCGATTCCAGTTCGACCCTGGCATCCTGCAGACGATTGCGGATAGATGCCAGCGCGCTGTGGTCTGCGGCCGTTTGTTTCTGCAGATCATCCAGCAGCTGTTTGCCCTGTGCGTCTTCGGCTTCCAGAGCCGTTAGCTGCGGGCGCAGGTCGGTAAGCTGCTGGCGAGCTGCCATATATTCCTGAGAAACCTGATTACGGTCATCCAGCAGAAGCTCCAGCCGTTCCGCAGCCTGACGCTGCTCTGCGCTTAAACGCTCCAGAGCTACGCCCAGTTCAGCTTTGCGGATTTCCTTCTGCTGCAGGTCCTGGCGCAGTTCCACCAGTTTGTTGTTATAAACTTTTAAGGTACCTTCGTGTTCTTCAAGCAGCTCCTGATATCCCAACAGCTCACGGCGCAAGACACCTGCCTTTTTTTCCTGTTCGTCGATCTCTTTGCCGCGCGACAGAAAGCCGGCTTCCTTCTGCTGCCTGCTGCCGCCGGTCAGCGAACCGCCGGCATTGACGACATCTCCCGCCAAAGTAACGACTCTGATACGAAAGCTGCTTTTTTTGGCGGCTGCCAAAGCGGCATCCATATTGTCCGCTACCAGCACCCGACCCAGCAAAAATTTAAAGATCGGCGCCAGTTTTATATCATAGCCGATCAGATCGGCAGCAAATCCCCGAATACCCGGCAGTTTTGCCAGTGCCTCTTCTTCACTGCGGCGTTCATAATATTTGATAGTATCAAGCGGCAGGAAGGTCGCCCGGCCGGCCTGACGCTGTTTAAGATAGGCGATGGCCTTTTTGGCGGCTTCCGAACTGCCCATAACAAGGTTCTGCGCCGCTCCTCCTAATGCAGTTTCTATTGCAACTACATATTCAGGCTGCACTTCGATCAGTTCGGCGGCAACACCGATAACGTCACTGCGCCAGGGTTCCTGCGACTGCAGCACTGTTTTGATCCCATAGCCAAAGCCTTCATAGCTTTTCTGCATATTCTGCAGCAGGTTCAAACGGCTTTCCAGCGCTGTGATCCTGTTTTGACAGTCTTTATGCTGCGACAGAACTTTATTCAGCGCTTCGGTCTCTTCGGCAGCTTTAGCACTCACTTCCCTGCCATCGCGTTTAATAAGCTCCAAAGAGTTTTCTACATTGCTCTGCTCATCGTTCATATTACGGTAACGGCTCTGCAGTTCTTCGCCTGCGGTTTCTGCTTCGGCGATGCTCTTTTTAAGGGCGTCACGCTTACGCATCCGCTGTTCCTGCTCCTGCTCCAGTCCACGGATCTCATTCCGCAGATTGACCATTGTACGCATATTATCGAAAGCAGCTGTTTTCATATCTTCCATTGCCGCTTCAGCTTCGCTGATACGTGTTTCTTTTTCTGCCTGTTCTCCGGTCAGCCTGCTTACCAAAAGCTGTGCGGCAGCCTGCTGCGCTTCTAAACGGTCATAATCCACGACCATCGTTTTGAGCTGAGTATCCAAAGCTGCGATCTGTTCCTGCAGCTTTTTGCCCTGCTCTTCCAAACGCAGTCCTGATTTTTCGCTTTGCCGAACACGCTCTGCCAACACAGCTTCCTGACCACGCAGTTTTTCCAGAGCTGTTTCTTTTTCTTTGATATCGTCCTGAATACGGTTATAGGCTTCACTGAGCTTATCCAGCTCCATTTGTAAGGCACTGCATTCAGCTTCCTGTGTGCTGACGGCAGTAGCGCGTTCCAGTACTTTATTTTCAAGTTCGGCATCCTGTGTGTTCAGCTTCTGCCGAATATTTTCAATATTTTCTATCTTGTGCACAAATTGGGTCAGTTTGCAGGCACGCAGTTCTTTATCCAGCAGATTGAATTTGCGTGTTTGTTCTGCAGCAAGACGCAGAGGCTCGACCTGACCTTCGACTTCGGCTTTGATGTCGTTGATGCGGGTCAGGTTGGCAGCGGTATCGTCCAGACGCCGCATAGCTTCTTTTTTACGCATCCTGAACTTGGCAATACCAGCGGCTTCTTCAAACAAAGCGCGGCGTTCTTCAGGACGGCTGTTCAGTATTTCATCGATCTTATTCTGACCGATAATGGACATAGAACCACGTCCCAGACCAGTATCTGCCAAAAGGTCAAGAATGTCTTTTAAACGGCAGTTCTTTTTATTGATGGAGTATTCGCTGTCACCGCTGCGAAAAACGCGGCGGGTAATGCTTACTTCATCAAAATCAAGGCTGAGGCGATGGTCGCTGTTGTCAAAAACCAGCGTCACTTCGGCAACACCCAAAGGCCTGCGCTTGCCGCTGCCGGAAAAAATAACATCTTCCATTTTGCTGCCGCGCAGATATTTGGCGCTTTGCTCGCCCAGTACCCAGCGGATCGCATCAGAAATGTTGCTCTTGCCGCTGCCGTTGGGTCCAACGATTGCCGTAATGCCCGAACCGAAGCTTAATTCAATTTTATCTGCAAAGGATTTGAATCCATAAGTCGAAAATGACTTTAAATGCACAAAATCACCCAATCTGCAATATTCTATCAGTATATTTTACCATAGATGAAGGTTTCATACAATTATATGACTCAACGCACTTTTTTAATCAAATGCTGCCGTTATGCTTGAGAAGCAAAAAGTATTTTTTGAAACACTTTTGCTGTATTTCAGGCCGTTTTGTAAAATATTTTTACATTTTTTATCCTGATGCTAAAAATAACGATTTAATTATGATATAATATGAACACTTGGCAAGACAGCAGAAATGCTGCCAAGTGCCAGAATAACCCCGGGTACTGGCGCCCGGACAAAATTTATCAGCAGTGAGGGGATTTTACATGAAACTTTCAGCACGTATCCAAAGTTTGACTTCTTCACCTATCAGAAAGCTGTCGCCGTATGCAGATGCAGCTAAAGCGAAGGGTAAAAAAATCTACCATCTGAATATCGGACAGCCCGATATCAAAACTCCTGACCAGTTTATGGAAAGCATCCGCACTTATGACGAGCAGGTAATTGCTTATGGCAATTCCAAAGGCGAAGGTTTTCTGATCGAAGCGATACGCAAATACTATGCCGAAAAAGGTATGGATTTTGCTGCCGATGATATTTTTATTACCAACGGCGGCAGCGAAGCTTTGATTTTTGCTGTCATGGCCTTATGTGATCCAGGAGACGAGATCATGGTATTCGAGCCGTTTTATGCTAACTATACTACTTTTGCCAGAGAGTTCGGCGCTAAAATCAACGCTGTACAGACAAATGTGACTGACGGTTACCATCTGCCTGACGCTGCTGCTATCGAAGCGCAGATCACGCCCAGAACAAAAGCTGTTTTACTGACTAATCCCGGTAATCCGACCGGTGTTGTTTATACACAGGAAGAAATGGATATGATTTCAGCAATCGTCCGCAAATATGACCTGGCTTTGATCGCTGACGAGGTATACCGTGAATTTGTTTATGACGGCGCTTACCGAAGCTTTGGCACAATGCCCGAGCTTGCCGACAACCTGATCATCATTGATTCGGTTTCTAAACGCTACAGTGCCTGCGGCGCCCGTATCGGCTGCATAATCAGCAAAAACAAAGAGCTTGCCAAGCAGATTATCAAATGCTGCCAGAGCCGTCTGTGCAGCCCGATTCTGGAACAGGTCGGCGCAGCCGCTTTATATACTACTCCCGTCAGCTATCTGGAGGAAGTGAATCAAGAGTACAAAAAACGCCGCGATACGATCGTTGCCGCTCTTAAAGAGCTGCCTGGCGTAGTTGCTTCCGATCCGAAGGGAGCCTTTTATATTATGGTGCAGCTGCCCGTAGACGATGCTGAAAAGTTTGCTATCTGGACTTTGGAAAATTTTGCTATTGATAACGAAACTGTTATGTTCGCTCCCGGCAACGGTTTCTACAGCGACCCTGAGTTGGGGGTTAATGAGGCTAGGCTGGCCTATGTTCTCAATTGTGATGATTTGAAAAAGGCAATTTATATCCTTGGTGAAGCACTGAAGGCATATCCAGGAAAAACTAACTGATAACTAAAGTAAAAGCCTTGAATACAAAAAGTATTCAAGGCTTTTTTATTTTTTAACGGCCGGTATTGATAACCTGCCACGCTTCCAAAAGCTTAGTCAGGCTCCAGCGGGCATTGGCCGGGCTGGTAGAAGGCAGGAAATGCACAGTAATCCTCTGCAGATCGAGCTGTCTGGTATATTTTTTAAAGGTGGCGGCAGCTTTGCCTCCATTACAGCAGATAGTATGTATCTGCGGATGATTCTGCAAAAATCCGGCCAGATCGTTAGGCTGCTCGCAGGTAATATCCGAATCAAGACTGCCTTCACGTTCGCAGTAACCCAGTACGTCCCAAAGAGCTATACGGTTATCTAAAAGCATCTGCTTTTTATCCGCATAATCAAAAGGAACCTCAGCATAGCCTAAAAGCATCGTCACCAACGGCCAAAAACGATTCTGCGGATGTCCGTAATACTGCTGCATCTGCAAGGAACGAACACCGGGCATGGAACCGAGAATGAGCAGCCTGCTGTCTGTGTCAGCGACCGGGTCAAAGCTCTGACATTCACTCATCGTCCAACCTCCAGCTTATCATAATACGTTCTGCATCAGGCCTGGCCTTGATATTTACAGGAACCGGTCCTGCAAGCTGCTGCCAGCGCCGCAGATTATTGTTTTTCAGCCCGCGCAGCTTTGATTCCAGCTTGCTCGGGCAGGTTATTACTATGTTTCCCGCGCCTTGGCAAAGCAGCCTCTGCAGCTGCGGAGTCAGTTCGGCATAGAGCAAAAAGCTTTGCACAAGTTCACCAAAAGATGGGTGGAACGGTCCAGCAACAATATTACCTTCACTGCACAACTCTTCATCGGCCTGCAAGCCAACACGAATGACTTTGATCCCCGCCAGGGTTAATTTGCTGTATACATAAGCACTTTGCTCAACTGCTGCTTCCAGTGTCAGAGGCTCAAATTCACCACGTTCGTAAATATGCTCAAGCGGCGTGCCTTTTATTACCAGCAAGGGATAAATACGGGCAAAAGAAGGATCGAGCCTGAGCACCTGCTCAACCGTAGCTTTGACGCTGTCAAAGCTTTGACCAGGCATACCTACCATTAACTGCAGACCGATCTCAAAGCCATACTGTTTCAGCAAAGAAACAGCCTTATAAACATCGGTAGCCTGATGCCCCCGCTCTGCCGCTGCCAGAACATTATCGTCCAGCGACTGCACACCCAGTTCTACCGTTTTTACGCCGTGTGCCTGCAGCAGCTCTAACCGGGCGGCATCAATATAATCTGGTCGGGTAGATAAGCGAACACTGCCAATAACACCTTCTGCCAAAAGTTTATCTACAGGTCGGAAAAGTTCTGTCTGCAAGTCGGCCGGCAAACCTGTAAACGAGCCGCCGTAAAAAGCCGCTTCGTTGGAAGGGCCCGGTTTGATCCATTGCAGATAGCGTTCGAGCTGCTGCTCTACGTCTCTCGACGACGCAGTCTGCTGACCGCTGATAGTTTTTTGATTACAGAACACGCACTGGTGCGGACAGCCCGCATGCGGTATAAACACAGGTATGATTGCCACTGCCCTGCCTCCTTGCATTAAACGTTTATTATAATGCGGCTTATTAGTGCGCCTGCATTTTTATCAACATGCTTGATAATTGCATTATACCCGTATCACCGCTCCAGGTCAATGCCAGCCATCCGCCCTGGTGTCATTCACAAAATTTTACTTGCCTTTTTTAGAAAATGTTGTTATAATTCAATTAGTCCGATTTCGGACTTTATTAAAAAAGGAGGGCGCTTATGCATAAAGAGCTGCAACGGATACGCCACGGCTACTACGACCTTTGGTTCGGCACAAACGCCGTCTATGAACGCTGGGCCAAATCACACGGACTCAATAACAATTTACTACTGACCCTGTATTTGCTGAAGGAATTTCCAAATGACTGTACCCAGCATCTGATCTGCGAAAAACTGATGCTGCCCAAACAGACGGTCAACAGTATTCTGTCCGGATTGGAAGACAAAGGCTTCGTCGAAAAAATAATCAGCCCTACTGATAAACGCGTCAAGCTGTTGGTTTTTACCAGTCAGGGTGCTGCTTATGCCGACGGGCTTTTACAAAAAATGGATGATTTTGAAGAACGGGCGCTGCGTAATATGACTGACGCCCAGCGCAACGCACTGCTGGAAGGCGGCTTTGCCTGGATGAAGGCTTTACGTGACGCCATAGATGATTAGGAGGATATCATGGGATTTGTATATTTAGGTTTAGCTATTGTTTTGGAATTACTGGGCACAACATTTTTGAAATACACACTGGGCTTTACTAAGCTGTCACCTTCGCTGGTAGTAGTTGCAGCTTACACAGGCGCTTTTTATTTTCTGTCCCGTTCACTGCAGTTTATTGATTTGAACATTGCGTATGCAACCTGGGCAGGTATCGGTGTCGTTGCCGCAGCCATCATTTCAATGCTGGTCTTTCACGAAAGCATCAACGCCATCGGCGCCGTCGGTATGGCTTTGGTCGTCAGCGGCGTAGTTCTGCTGAACCTGTATGGACCTTCACACTGAGCTGAACAGCAGACAAAGAAAACCCTTGCCGGTAAACCGGCAAGGGTTTATTTTATTTAGGAAAGCCTGTCAAAGGCGCGCCCATTTTTTCAAGAGCGCTTTTAGCAGCCTGCTGTTCCGCTTCCTTTTTCGTCCTGCCTTCGCCTGAACCGATATGTTTACCGTTAACGGAAACAATGGTGGCAAAATGTTTGTTGTGTTCAGGACCTTTGGAACCGATCAGCTCGTAGACGATATCAACATCGCCATCCTGCTGCGCAACTTCCTGCAGCCTTGTTTTAAAATCACTGCAAATGCCGTGCGTACAGATAAAATCCAGCTCGGCTTTCATTAACCCTAGTAAAAATACACGGGCTGCTTCCATACCCTGGTCTAAATAATAAGCCCCAAGTACAGATTCAAAAGCGTCGGCCAGGATAGAAGCGCGTTCGCGTCCTCCTGACAAACCTTCTCCCTTTCCTAAAAGCAGGTAATCACCAAGATTTATTTTACGGGCATATTCAGCCAGCGATGCTTCGCAGACGATATGGGCCCTGAGCTTGGTAAGTTCTCCTTCGTTAAGGTTGGGGAAAGTGCAGTACATATATGTACTGACGATAACGCTGAGCACGGAGTCGCCTAAAAATTCTACGCGTTCGTTATGTTCCGGACGCGGTAATTCTTTAGATTCGTGAGCGTATGATGTATGCGTCAGAGCGCTGTTTAGAAGTTCCAGCTTGTGCATTTCGATGCCAAGGCTTTGACAGAACTTCAGCAGCTGCTCTTTGCGCGTGTCTTGCATTTAAATCACTCTATTCTCAATTAAGCTTGATATTTTTTGAAGAGAATGGTGGCATTATGGCCGCCAAAGCCGAAGTTATTGGACAGAGCCGCTCTTACTTCTGCTTTACGGGCTACGTTAGGAACATAGTCGAGGTCCAGACCTTCTTCTAAATCAGGGTCTTCATAGTTGATCGTCGGAGGGATAATACCATTCTCAATGGTCATGACGGTAGCAATTGCTTCTACGCCGCCTGCAGCGCCCAGCAAATGTCCTGTCATGGATTTGTTGGAGCTGATAGTCATTTTATAAGCATGATCGCCAAAAACCTTTTTGGCAGCTAAAGTCTCATTCAAATCATTACGATGGGTAGAAGTACCATGAGCGTTGATGTAATCAACGTCTTCCGGTTTCATACCAGCATCGTCGATAGCCTGCTGCATGCACAGGGCAGGCATTTCACCGCTCGGATCAGGAGCAGTGATGTGATAAGCGTCGGCATTCATGCCAAAGCCTACTACTTCAGCATAGATATGAGCTCCACGTGCCAAAGCATGTTCCAGCTCTTCCATAACTACTACGCCGGCACCTTCACCCATAACAAAACCGTCGCGTTTTTTATCGAACGGACAGGAGGCCTTTTCAGGATGTTCGTTGTTGGTGGAAAGAGCTTTCATGTTACCGAAGCCTGCTATAGCAACAGGAGAAACAGCAGCTTCTGTGCCGCCTGCGATCATAATATCGGCATCGCCATATTGAATAGTACGCAGAGCGTCGCCGATACAGTTAGTGCCGGTAGCACAAGCTGTGATGATAGCGGTATTAGGGCCTTTAAAGCCTAAAGCAATAGAAATCTGGCCGGCAGGCATATTCGGGATCTCCATCGGAATGAAGAACGGACTGATTTTGCCTGGACCTTTTTCGCCATATTTTAAAGACTGCTCGAGGAAGGTATGGATGCCGCCAATGCCGCTGCCAACGCAAACGCCGGCACGAACGGGATCAATTTTTTCCAGATCGAGTTCAGCATCTTCCACTGCCAGTTTAGCAGCCGCTACAGCAAACTGGGTCACACGATCCATACGTTTGCCTTCTTTTTTATCGCCATAGTTAGCGAAATCAAAATCTTTAACTTCGCCTGCAATTTTAGTGGTGAAGCCAGGATCAGAAGCATCAAACTGGGTAATGAGACCGATACCGGATTTACCAGCGATCAGATTGCCCCAAAATTCATCTTTGCCGATGCCGATTGGAGTAATCGGGCCAACACCGGTAATAACGACTCGTCTTTTCAAAATAAATCACCTCAAATTAAATTTTTGCTATTTCTTCTTTCAGTCTTCTGAAAATTTCTTTCACGGGTAAAATTTCTTTGATCTTCCACATATTGGCACCTGTAAAAACAAGGCCGGTTTCAACATCGCCCTGCTGAGCTCTGGTGAGCGCGCGGATGATGCAGAAGCTGCGGGAGCATTGTTTAAGGCAGTTATCACAGGTGCGGGGACGCGGCTGCGTACCTTCCAGAACCTGTTTGGCAAAAGGATTAAGGATCGCCCTGCCTTTATAGCCAACGGGACTGTCGATCTGTACAACGTCCTCTTTGGTCATTTTGAGATATAATTCTTTCAGCGCCGGAGCACCGTTGGATTCTTCGCTGGCGGCAAAACGACTGCCCATCTGCACACCGCTTGCCCCTAATTTAAGAAGCTCCGCTACAGCTGCACCGTCAGTAGCTCCGCCAGCGGCGATAACCGGAATATTGACCGCCTTGACAATGTCAGGCAGAATATCTTTGATGGACTGTTGAGTCCCAAGATGTCCTCCCGCCTCTGTTCCTTCCACTACAATAGCGGCTGCACCGAGCTTTTCAGATATTTTAGCTAGTTTGACAGAGGAAACGATGGGCACTACGGCTACGTTATGTTCACGCCCCACGGCGAAAATATCTCTTGAAAAACCGGCACCGGCAACGATCAGGTCAATTTTTTCTTCGGCAGCAGTGGTAATTAGCCCAAGAAATTCGCGGGCCGCAACCATGGCATTGATGCCGATGATGCCTTTCCCGCCGGTAAGCTTTCTGGCCAGCCGGATCTCTTTACGCAGCTCATCAAACGCCATGCCGGACGCTGCGATGAGTCCTATTCCGCCTTCCTGCGCAACGGCTGCCGCCAAACGCGCGGTAGACAGTCTGATAGCCATTCCGCCTTGTATGATCGGTACTTCGGCTGTCAAATCACCTATTTTAAGTACTGGTAGTTTCAACAAATATCCCCCATTTCAGGACTACTGCAACTGTCAGGGAAAGCTCCTAAGAGCTTTCCCTTGAGCTGCTAAAAGATTATTTTTCTTCATCCAACATTTTGACTGCATCAGCCACGGTGCGGATTTTTTCAGCTTTTTCGTCAGGGATTTCAACTTCAAATTCCTCTTCGAAAGCCATGATTAATTCAACGATGTCGAGGGAGTCAGCGCCCAGATCATCGATGAAGGATGATTCCATCTTTACTTCATCAGCGTCAACGCTCAATTGCTCGACAGTAATGTCTCTTACTTTTTCGAAAGTGCTCATTTACGATTCACCTCCTTCCAAAGGTCTTTTTTTAAGAATTGCATAATTACATTACCATACCACCGTCAACATGTAAAGTCTGACCGGTTATGTAAGCAGCATCGTCACTTACAAGGAACAATACTGCCTTGGCAATATCTTCAGGTTCGCCAAGACGCGCCAGCGGGATACCGGCTTCCATATCGGCTACTACTTTTTCTGGTAAAACGCTGGTCATATCAGTTTTGATAAAACCAGGTGCAACACCGTTAACAGTGATGCCACGGGCTGCAACTTCTTTAGCTACAGATTTGGTGAAACCGATGCAGCCTGCTTTTGCTGCAGCATAGTTGGCCTGACCGGCATTGCCCATTACACCTACGACAGAGGTGATGTTGACGATACGGCCCGCTCTTTGTTTCATCATGTATTTGACAGCTGCTTTAGTGCAGTTGAAAACACCTTTGAGGTTAGTGTTCAGCACTGCGTCCCAATCTTCTTCCTTCATACGCATCAGTAGATTGTCACGAGTGATGCCTGCATTATTGACTAAAATATCGATACGGCCGAATTCTTTGATAACGGCATCGATCATTTCAGTGCAGACTTCAAACTGAGCAACGTCACCCTGGAGCAGCAGAACTTTGCGTCCCATAGCTTCGATTTCAGCAGCCACTGCTTCAGCAGCAGCTTTGTTACCGGCATAATTGACAGCGACATCAGCTCCTGCAGCAGCCAGCGCCACTGCGATAGCTTTACCGATACCGCGGGAAGCACCTGTAACCAGTGCGATTTTACCTTCTAACTGCATTTTAACGAACCTCCTTAAAATAAGCAAGTGTTTTTTCAAGGCTTGCTTCATCTTCGACGTTCAAAGCAGCCATACCCTTGGCAATTTTTTTAGTAAAACCGGACAGGACCTTGCCTGGGCCGACTTCGACAAAAGTATCGACGCCGCCTGCGATCATATGGTTGACAGAGGTTTCCCAAAGTACAGGCATAGCAGCCTGACGGATCAGAGATTCTTTGATTCCTTCTCCTTTGGTAACTTCAGTTGCAGTTACATTAGCGACGACAGGAATCTTAGCGTCGTGGAAGGTAATAGTTTCAAAAACTTCAGCCAGACGTTTGGAAGCCGGCTGCATAAGAGTGCTGTGGAAAGGTGCGCTTACGGGAAGAAGAACAGCGCGTTTGGCGCCGGCTTCTTTCAACGCCGCCAAAGCTTTATCCACTGCGCCTACAGAACCTGCAATAACGACCTGGCCAGGGCAGTTGAAGTTTACTGCCTGTACAGCTTCACCGCATTCAGCTTCAACAGTACGGCAGATATCAATGATTTTATCGCTTTCAAGACCTAAGACAGCGGCCATGCTGCCTTCGCCAACAGGAACAGCTTCCTGCATGAACTGGCCACGTTTACGAACGATACGGACAGCATCAGCAAAGTCCAAAGCACCTGCCAAAACCAAAGCAGAATATTCACCCAGGCTATGGCCAGCAGCAACTTCGCAGCTCAGTCCGTTTTCTTTCAGCACCTCAGCACAGGCTACGCTGGCAGTCAGGATAGCCGGTTGAGTATTAAAGGTCAGACGCAGCTGATCTTCCGGACCATTAAAACACATATCGCTGATGGAGAAACCCAAAGCTTCGTCAGCAGCTTCAAAAACCTTGCGAGCGCAAGTATAGTTATCATAAAGATCTTTACACATACCTACAGTTTGGGAACCTTGTCCCGGGAATACAAATGCAATTTTGCTCATTGGGAAAACCTCTCTTTCGTCTTTTGCTCAATTGTTCTTGCAGGTTTATTTACTCCATTTAAGCACAATGGAAGACCATGTGAGGCCAGCACCGAAACCAACCAACAGTACTGTACCGCCTTTTTTAAGTACGCCCTGCTCCTGCGCCTCGCACAGGGCAATGGGAATGGAAGCAGCGGAAGTATTGCCGTATTTATCGACATTTACCCAAACTTTTTCCATTGGCATTTTCAAACGTTTAGCAGCACTGTTAATAATGCGGATATTAGCCTGATGCGGAACCAGAAGATCGACATCAGCCGGTTCAAGACCTGCTTTAGCTAAAGCTCGTTTAGCCGTTTTGCCCATGATCTGGATTGCAAATTTAAATACTTCATTGCCGTTCATATGGATAAAATGCTCCCTTGCATCTACTGTTTCGTGAGAAGCCGGTCTGCGGCTGCCTCCAGCCGGCTGGAACAGATATTTGCCGCCGCTGCCGTCGCTGCCGAGATCGATACCCAAAACACCAAGACCATCCTCGACTTCACCAATGACCGCCGCTCCTGCACCGTCACCAAAAAGAACGCAGGTATTGCGGTCTTCCCAGTTCATAATGCGGCTTAAAGTTTCAGCACCGATGATGAGCGCTTTTTTGTACAAACCGGATTTTACCATCTGGCTTGCTACGCCCAGACTGTAAACAAAGCCGGAGCAGCCTGCGGACAGATCGAATGCGGCTGCGTTTTTAGCGCCGATACGGTCCTGTACCAGACAAGCGGTAGAGGGAAAAGCATGGTCAGCAGAAGCAGTTGCCACGATGACCAGTTCGATTTCTTCAGGGCTTACGCCTGCGTCAGCCAAAGCACGTTCTGCCGCAATAACGGACATATCGGATGTAGCTTCGCCTTCAGCGGCAATATGCCTGTTTTTAATGCCTGTACGTTCAACGATCCACTCATCGCTGGTTTCTACTATTTTTTCAAGATCATGGTTGGTCAGCACCTTTTCAGGCACATAGCAACCCAGACCTAAAATACCAACTGCTTTTTCCATTTATATTTCCTCGTTTCCTTTTCTTGATTTCACGATATTGCCGGCAATATGTTCAACTACATCACGCTCAGCAAAATCTATAGCCACGCCGATTGCATTTTTGATAGCCTTTGCTTTACTGCTGCCATGGCAGATAATAAAAGGTGCCTTGACACCCAAAAGCAGCGCACCGCCGTATTCAGCCGGATCAAGCCGCTTGGCAAGCCCCTTCATAGCCGGTTTGATCAAAAGTCCGCCCAGCTTGGCCAGAAAACCGCCATTCAAAATAGCTTCTTTCATTAACTTCATTATAGCACTTGCAAGACCTTCTGCAAACTTCAGGACTACATTGCCGACAAACCCGTCGCAGACGACTACGTCAACAGTGCCTTTGTTAATGTCACGGCCTTCTACATTACCGACAAAGTTGATATGTTCTTCAGCCTTGAGCAGAGGATAAGTAGCAAGAGCCTGCTCGTTACCTTTTGTTTCTTCTTCACCGATATTCAAAAGCCCGACGCGCGGATTTTTTATTTTCAGCATCAACTCAGCATAAACGCTGCCCATGATAGCACTTTGCACCATATGTTCGGGTTTGGCGTCGACTTTAGCACCGCTGTCTAAAACTACTGTCGTCCCGGTAAGACTTGGGATAGGAGTCGCGATAGCCGGACGTTCGATGCCCCTGATGCGTCCCAGTCCAAACAATGCTGCGGCTACTGCCGCCCCTGTGCTTCCGGACGATACCAGCGCATCACACTCTTTATCACGCAGCAGCTTCGTAGCAACGACGATAGACGCATCTTTTTTAGTTTTTACTGCTATACCTGGATGTTCATCCATATTAATAACTTCTCTGGAATGATGTACTGTGATTTTTCGTTCATCAGCAGCATTATATTCCTCCAGCAGTTTTTTTATAATTTCGGAGTCGCCTACGAGAACGACTTCACAGTCATACGCTCTGACAGCCTGGACAGCTCCCAAAACCAGTTCTTGAGGTCCATAGTCAGTTCCCATCACATCAACCGCAATTTTCACTATTTCTCGATCCTTTCGTTGGGCAGTGATACAATAATGAATTTAGCACGAAACACTTCTTCGTTATTGTTGCGAACTTTGACCCAGATAACATATTTATCATGCTCACGGCGGATCACCTCCGCCTTAGCGACTAAGGTTGCACCGGCATAGACCGGTACTTTATACTTAACATTACCCACCCCTGTCAAGGCCGCATCTGCATCGACTACAGCCAGAGCCAGGGTATTGGCCATCGCAAACATATAGTAACCGCGTGCGACGCCTGTTTTTTCCAGCACCATTTCCGGCGTTATTTTCAGCATCGAAATACCGATCTTATTCAATTCCAGATCAATAAGATCGCCGACAATATCTTTTTTGTCGATGGCTTTCAATTTTGTCTGCGCATTTTCGGCCATCTGACGTGTACGTTCACGTACTTCCGGAATATTCATTCGCAGGCGATCCAAACGGATTGTCTGGATACTGACTTCAAGTGCTTTAGCAAGCTGCTCGTCTGTCAAAAATGGATTGCGTTCCAACATCTTGGACAGATTTTCCTGCCGTATTATTTTTTTGGAAGAATTCATTTTATCACCCGACTTTAGTACCAACTATTAATATCTAGAGGTATTATAAAAGCTCACAATAAAAAAAGCAAGTAAAAATTTTAATTCCATGCTTAATTTTCCTAATAATTCACAAATTAGTCACAATCAAATGCCCGACGGTTTTCAAACAGCTTTTTTACTCTGCCTGTATCACTTTAGTACCAGCCAATAAAAAGCAAAAATCCCCGTACCGTTAAGGTACGGGGATTTAAAGCTGCAAGATTATTGTTCTTTAACGATAACTTGTTTGCCGTTGTAATAACCACATTCGGGACAAACGCGATGCGGCATTTTCATCTCATGACATTGCGGACATTCGACTAAGCCAGGAACTGTAAGTTTCCAGTTCGCGCGACGGGAATCGCGGCGAGCTTTGGACATTTTTCTCTTTGGTACTGCCATCTTTGATACACCTCCTCAAGCTAATGAATGTGAATTTAATTTTTGATGAATTGCTTTAATGCCGCCAACCTGGGATCGACTGTGGTAGTATCACAGCCGCAGTCGCCTTTATTTCTATCGGCGCCGCAGACCGGACACAAGCCCTGACAATCGATCCTGCACAAAGCTTGAAGGGGCTCTGCCAGCAGGAGACTTTCACGAATCGGTTCCGTCAGATCGACGATATCAGATTCATAAATAAAAGCATCATTTTCGATATTCTCAGCACTTGCCGGATAGAATTTTTCCAATACTTCAGCCGTACTCTTACCTGTAAAGGCTTTAAGGCAGCGTCCGCAGGTCCTGTTGACCATGGCTTCAACCATAGCTTCCAAAAGCAAAACATCACCGACATTGGATATCGTGCCTTTTACGGTCACCGTTCCTGTCAGCGGAAGATCCGCTTCGGTAATGTTCAATTCTGCTGGTTTCAGTTCATAGGAAAAGTCTTTTTTACCGACCAGTCTTTTCTTGATTTCTGCGACATTTATCTTTATCATATTTCACCAATCGTATCAATTATAGCTATGCTCTAAATCTTTGTCAAGAAAAAAGCGTAACTTTTATTATAATTTAATGATGCGGCGGCAGATATTCAGTGTATCACGGGCAATGACCAGTTCTTCATTCGTGGGAATCACAAAGATCTTGACCCGCGCCCTTTTGATACTGATTTCCATCTGTTTACCGCGCAGCTTGTTAAGTTCCGGATCAATACGCGTACCAAGATATTCCAGACCATTACAGATCTTATCACGCATAAACGGAGAGTTTTCACCCAGACCTGCTGTAAAGATGATGGCATCAACGCCACCCATGGCAGCAACATAGCCGCCAATATATTTTTTGACCTTATAAGCGAAAATGTCTATAGCAAGCTGACTGCGTTCATCACCGCGGTTAGCGGCACTTTCCAGATCACGGAAATCACTGGATAGCCCTGAGATACCTAAAATACCGCTGCGACGGTTCAGATAATCGTCGATCTGCTGTGCATTCATATTTTCTTTTTCCATCAAAAAAGGAATGATAGCAGGGTCGATCTCGCCGGAACGTGTACCCATGACAAGTCCTTCCAACGGTGTGTACCCCATGCTGGTATCGATGGATTTACCATATTTGATCGCAGCAATGCTGGCGCCATTACCCAAATGACAGGTAATAAAACGCAGGTCGCTCATATGCTCGCCCATCATTTCGGCCGCCTGCTGGGCTACATATTTATGGGAAGTTCCATGGAAGCCATAGCGGCGCAGTCCGTATTTGACATACATTTCGTAAGGCAGGCCATACAAATAGGCAACTTTTGGCATAGTCTGATGGAACGCCGTATCAAAAACAGCTACCTGAGGAGTATTATACATCAGGCGCATACAGGCTTTGATACCATACAGGTTCGGCGGATTGTGCAGCGGCGCAATCTCAGCGCAGGCCTCGATCCCGTTCAAAACATCATCGCTGATCAGTACCGAATCGGTAAAGCGTTCGCCGCCGTGCACTACACGGTGGCCAACAGCATCGATTTCATCCATACTGTCAATAACGCCATATTCTTCATTAGTCATAGCATCCAGCGCCATCTGGATGCCAACGGAATGGTCAGGTATCTCGGCGCTGATATCTACTGTGTATTTGCCCGTAGGCGTGTGTTTGAGAACAGAACCTTCCATACCGATCCGTTCGATCAGACCTTTGGCCAGCACCTGCTCGCCGTTCATATTAAGAAGCTGATATTTAATTGAGGAGCTACCGCAGTTGACAACGAAAATAATCACAGTTTTCCTCCATTTGTGCAAAATTTAGCTTGCGCTCATAGCACGTTTTATTATATCATAAAGTGCTATTTAATGAAACAATTATAGCCAATTCCAGAAGAATGTAGCTATTATGCCATTTATGACATATTAACGTCACAATTAAAATACAAGTTTTAACCCCTTTCGGCAACTTATTTTTGACGAATTTTTGACGAATGCAAAATAACCTCCTCATAATTGGGGAGGTTATTTTATGCAATCTTTATTTATGATGATGATGCTTCCCAGCTCTCCACAGATAAAATACCTTACCTGTACCAGCATCAGGATCATTGATGTACGCTTTAGCAAATTTAACATACTGAGCAACATCTTCTCCCCATAGGTGAGAATAATCGCTATGTAGCATATTCAATAAGTAATACCAATCATACTTATTGGCTTTAATACCATTTTGATCCATGACACGGGTTGTTTCTTCTAACGTCCAATGCTCGCCGGTAGTGCCGTCAACATTTTTCATTTCCGAAACGGCTTTTTTAGCAAGATGCTCATCAAAGTGCGGTCCATGAGCTACGCAATGAATTTTCATCATTACAGCTTCATAATCATCTTCATCGTGTGCTTTAAGTTTTTCCAATGCTCCACAGACGATACAATCGATTTCATCTTCTTTCATTTCATCGCCGTCCACGATATCAATATAATCTTCGTACTTATGCATCCTTGCTCACCGCCTTAGTATTTTTTACGGTCTGAACTTCAGTATTATCTTCTGCAGGTTCTGCTGTTGCTACAGGCAGTCCGGTTACAGTGCCACAGTTGCAGGCAGCAATATAGCCGCATTCAAGAACAAAGGTTGCACTGTCAGCAGCTACCAGCAACGAATAATTACGGCGCGTTCTTACCTGATTTGCATATAAATGATGTCCGCATTTACGATTTACATTATACAAAGTAGCACCAGTACCGATTTTAATAACTACTGGCATAAGATTTGTAGCAGTAGAAGGAATATCCTGCGCTATCCTAATACAATATCTAACGCAGTTTTCATAAGTGCCGGCAGGAATGGTCAACACCAAATTACTGCCGCTTACTGCTACAGCCGTGGTCAATATAGTTCTGCAATTACAAGTTGCCATTTATAATTCATCTCCTTAAATTAAAACAGGGAAGCGTGACAGCTCCCCTGTTTCTTAGTCACGCATTCAGCGGATATTAGCAGTTACCACAGCCGTTGCAGCCATAGCCATTCATAGCCGTATAAGGGCTACAAGTGATATAAGCCGGTTGCGGGAACGGGCGTACTGCGTTGATAATGTTGGTAGTTTGAGCAACGTTACCAAGTTGCAGTTGAGCAGCTTGAAGCTGATCGCGCAATTCCTGCATTACGTTAGCAGTAATCAAAGCACGAGTTGCTTCACCTTCTGCATGAATTGCAGTCGTGATCTCACAAGTGTTCTTGTAATTTTCTGCACGAACCGCATCAATGTTACGATTGGTTTCGCAGCAGCATTGCTGAGCGGCAAAACGGCTTTCAGCAATAGCAGATTGTACACCGCTAAAACCTTGACACAAGTCTTTTTGAATGCCAAAGCTCTGGTTTGCTACTTGAGTAAAACCTTGATTTAAAGTATTATTCAGATTGGTATAGAGAAATTCATTAGTCAAAGTATTTACAGCACCATTAGCGCCGCCTCCGAACCCACCGAATCCACCGCCGCCCCAGGCAAGCAGGAAGAATAACATTACTACCCACATCCAGCCGCCGCCAAAACCTGCGCCGTCTGCTGCTGCGGTACGATTATTCAAATCGTATACAGGCATTACGCCAGTACCTTCCATAGTCATATAGAACATCTCCTTTAGATTTATTGTTTAAAATCCTTTGGTGGCCACCGGTCAGATTTTAATACCAAATTGCGATAAAAGCTGTTGAGCCTGTTGAGGATCAATACCACGTTGCTGGGCGAGATTCATAACAGTTTCTTTTAACTGTTCTGGAGACTTACCTTGCGCCATTTCCATTGCGCGCCCAAACAGGGGATTGTTCCCCAGCATTTTCTGCATTGCTTCCATCGGGTTTGGGTTGCTGCGAAGCTGATTGAATATTTGCATCATTGTGAACGGATTCATTTGCATTTATATTCTCCCCTTTCATATTCATATAACGCTCTAATGAGCTTACTTTTTGCTGCAGGGCCTCTACTACTTCTGCATCGGCATAACGTTTAGGTATAGCCTCTTTTTCAAACGAAAGTTTATAAGTTTGGATAACCGGCATACCATTCATATCAATAGCTTTTGCGTAAATACAATTATCGGCCGGACAAGGGAAATATGTCAGGCTTCCATCTAAATCAATTTGGGCAGCCTTTACTTCGTCTAAACTTGCAACTGTACGCCCTTTCATCATCAGGGGCATAGGCGGTTGTGGAACAAACTGCTGTTGCTGATATGCCGGTATCTGCGGCATTTGAGCTTGATAATTATTTAAACGTTGCTGAGTTACTCCCATCATTGCTGGATTAACAGGAGCATAAGGATTTACATACATTGTTATCGCCTCCGTTTCTTACTTATATTGTCGCCTAAATCAGCTCTTATAATCCGTAAACATTCCCTCATAATTCCCTAATATGGGCATAAAAAATAAGGCAGCCACAACTATTATGTGACTGCCTTTAATGCTCTCTTAACTGAATTATACGCCTGCTGCAGATCTCTTTCGACCGTTTGCACTGACGTATCTATTTTCATCGCTATTTGATAGTTTTTAAGATCGTGAATAAATTTGAGTTCTATAATTTCTATTTGCCGCGGCGTTAGTTTGGCTTCTGAAATGATTGCTTCAAATTCCTTTCGTGTGGACTGCGAAAGCCAATCTCTTGCCTGCAAACGGCAAGTATCCATATAATCACCTGCTCGCTGCTATAGCTCCTACTAATACCCCTCCTGCAAATCCCCAAAAGGCCTTCTGTCTCTGCTTTAATTCACTTCTGGACTTCTCCTGTTTCATTTGAACGCTCAACGTCTGCAAGGATTTGTTTTGCTCTGCTATTGTTTTTTTGGAGTTCGACAATGATTCCTGCGCAAGCATTAGCTCGCTCCTTATCTTCTGATAAGATAAACGCTGCTCTTCGATTAGCTTCTTCAGCTCGTTCGAGTTCATCTGCTGCAGTTCCAACGTGTTCGATAGCCCTATCAACAGATTTTCCTGTCTGTTTATTATCGTCTGCAATTCGTTGAACTGTTCCCTGGACATCGTTATTGTTTCCGGAAGTTCCTCCGCAAAACAATTTAAAGAAAATGATAAGCACAGCAACAAGGGCAAAACTAATAACAAGATACTTGCTATACCTGATTTGTTTTTCTTCATTCACTTTCTGCCCTTCTTTCAAATTAAATTCTATTTCATTATCATTAAGATAGTTCTATTTTCAATATAATCAACCTGTGCGCCGTTTTCTATGCTCCTACTTATATTTCCTAGTGTTTTGGAGATAAAACAACGCACAGGCTAATTCTGTGGCTGGGTTTTATCTTACAGATTGTAATAAGTAATGCACCCTACCAAAATCGCAAGAGCAATACCAGCCCAAATCAAAATACGCTGTTTTTCCATATTAGTCACCTCCTTATACAATCTTTACCAATTATTATGCCACCAGATCGCCTTGCCCCTGATGACCTGCCCGCCTGGTTTCAGTTCTCCGTCGCCTGGCACATCTGGCAATTTCCACAAGTCCCAGCGTTCAAAAGTAGTTGCCGGGCCGTAGTCATCTAAGTCTGCTGCTTCTGCATGGGTCATTACGGTATCGGCATTAATGTCCAATCCAAGCTCCTCACACAGTACAGCTACAACTTTTGCCATACTATCTATCTGTAACTCTGTCGGTGGCACGTTGCCGAAGTCGATACGACCATCAGCATAGGCTACAGCATCTACACAGCACGCTAAAGCAATCCCAATAGCTCTAGAATTGCGCCGCCATGTATGAGCCTTATATTCAGTTAAATCATCTGTTGTCGCCATAACAGCGCCGTCGTTGTCAATGTTTAGGTGATAGTCACTAAAAAACTGGTGATAATTACTAGCTGACCAATGTAGATAGATCTTATCAATATTACCTCTAGCCCTTGCTGCTAACTGCCGCAGTTCATCTAAAGTGATTCTTTTTGTTACTGCCCCCATTTTCATCTGCCTCCTGTTCAAATTTATCAGGGACACCGTCCCCGTCTTTATCAACTAAACTCGTAGCTATGAAAGTCACAAATGCAACCATAGCCGGTCCTATAACCTCTCTTATCAGTGCTAGAAGATCAGACATAACAATCTTATCCAACCACAACCACATATACATCCACGCAGCGTAATAGGTCAGTATCAGTAAAACGACTGCAATAAAATAGCCTACAATGACAGCCATTATTTTTGGCGACATTGAGGCTACTTTATTTCTGGCACTCACTATTAAGTTTTTTATTTTCTCAAACATAAATATCACTTATCCTTACATGAACAGTTATTACATTTGTTTTCAATCAGTAATAGCCGTTCACCAACTTCGTTAATCCTGTTATGTGCAGATTTTGCCCTCTGATCAATCTCAGCAAATTTTATCTTTAACTCTGTTGTACGTTCTTGCTCCCTATTAATAGTCTTAGCTAAAGCGTCAACAGTCTTTTGGAGGTTCTCTATTGCTGTAGACAAAGGATTTATTATCCAAATCTTAAATACAAAACCTACTATGCCAAATAAAAAGCTAAAGATTGTTATTGAGGCCATTGCCATTTCAACCATCTTTGCACCGCCTAATCTAATATAATAGCGTCCAAATCCTCTTTGCTTAACGCCGCCTCTACTTGTGCCTGTTTAATCCATCCTTGCTGCTTGCAAGCACCTATATGAGACGATAAATCAGCACACCAGGTATATACCTGAGTAGCGTTAAGATACTGTATTGTTTTTTCAGTTTCCCCTTCTTTATAGCCCCGGACTGGACATCCTAACGGATATTCGTTTGCAAAACGTTCTGTGCTGACATTCAGTGCAATTCCTTGCATCGTAAGCTGAGTATCTTTATCGCTATCATACCTCACAAGCTTACCGGTGCATTCAGATATAAATCCGCCAGTAATTTTATCTGCTGTCCATGCGTCAACAAGTTCAAGCTTTTGGGCTTTTAACTCTTCAAATGTATATTCTTCGTTAGGCGGTGGTGCTAAAACAAGCCCTACACCTTCTTTAAAACTAACTAAATAACCTACTTCGCAGTCTAAGCCTGTTACATCAATCCAATACGTTGATGGATCGAAAATAGTAGGTAACTGCTCCATTGTTAAATTAGTTTCATAAATATAAATTATCTTACCGTACAATGGCTGTGCGAATCTATTTTTTGCCATTTAAATATCACCACCGTATTCTATAATTACCCAGCCGTTATTACCAGTACCTCCAGTACCTCCAGTACCCCCTATAGAAGCACTATTACCACCAGCGCCTCCTGCTCCACCAGAACCATAACTAGTTCCAGTACTACCATTACTGCCTGCCCAAGCACCACCACCGCCTCCACCGCCATTGGCCGTTATCCCTAATGCAGATGACGCATTACCATTAGCCCCTTGGCTTCCTTTGCCAAAAGCTCCGCTCCCGCCAGCACCTCCTGTACCTCCTGCTCCAACAATAACACTGTAAGGTGTAGAAGAGGTAACTGATTTCACGCCTACAATTAGGTTACCGCGCCCACCAGTACCTCCTGTACTATTATACGCACCGCCACCTCCACCGCCGCCTCCACCAGCAACAGTTGCTTTAGCACTTGTAACTCCAGCAGCAAATGTAATAGTATAAGTACCTGGAGTTCTATATTCAACCTTATTGTAGGGAGGCTTTCCACTGTTTAATATAGCGTATGAATCGCCACCACTACCTTTAACCCTACCGCTTGTCGCTCTGCTGTCTGCTATATCTCCAATAGCAACATAAGCAGGAACGCCGTCTATCTTAGCATTTACCCAATGTTCCCCAACTTCTGCCGCAGTAGAGTAGGCTTTAGCAGTTTGCTCCACGCCATTTTTCTTAAAATGCAATTTCTTTGCTAATTCTGCCATAATATCACCCTATCCAAAATTCAGCACCATTTGGGAACACCAAGTGTCCTTCTGTATTGTATATGGTTATGTCTTTCGTACCGTCAAATGCTACGCCGTTTATTGTGCGGGCGGTTTCTAGTTTCGTAGCGGTATTTGCATTACCTAACCACTTCGCAACACCGACATTTGTTATTCGCGCAAATTCAAAGGCATTATGTGAAAAGATTGCTGTTTCACTTTCATTACTAGTTATTGATGTAGTCGCAATATTGTTACCAATTTTGAAGTAATGACCAGTGGTTTCTGTTGCATTATAGTTTAACGCCCCTGTTGTGCTAGATATGATATTCGCTTGCACTGTTGCTGTACGGGGTTTTACGCCTAAAACAATTTGTCCTTGACTGCCTGCCGCTGTGCCGTTTGATACTATAATGTTTGCTCTGAAAGCATTTAAAGCTGTAAAAACATTAGTACCTTGCTCTATAGCTTCTTTCGTCTTTAACGGCGTCATTGCTTTGTTATCAACTACACCAGCGATAGCTTCATCTGTTGTTGCTATACCAGTAATGCCAGCTAAACCTTCTAAGCTGTCAGCAATATCCTGCGCTCTGTCTGCCTGCCTTGTAGCTGTAGTTGCTGAAGATGCTGCTGATTCAGCACTGCTTTCTGCACTTGTCTTACTCGCAGAAGCTGAATTTGCTGATGCTGCAGCTAACGTTTTAGATTCTAATGCAGATTCAGCACTACTAGAAGCCGCACTAGCGGAATCTGAAGCACTTTTTTTACTATTTTCTGCAGCAGTTTCAGCAGCCTTAGCATTTTCTTCACTTTTTGCAGATTTGGTTTCACTAGCTTTCGCATTATTCTCACTTGTTAATGCTGCATTTTTACTTGCTAATGCTGCATTTTTACTTGCTAATGCTGCATCAGCACTGCTAGAAGCTGATTTTGCCGAAGCCTGGGCTGTTTCTGCACTGGCAGCAGCAGACGACTGTGATGCAGCCGCAGCATTTTTACTTGCTAATGCTGATTCAGCAGAAGAAACAGCTGCACTTTTTGCGTTTTCTGCGGCAGCCACTTTTTCATCAAGTAACGTTTGAACGTTATTAACAGCATCTTCTGCCGCAGTAGTCGCAGCTTTAACAGCGGTATTTTTAGCAGCAACAGCTTCGTCCTTTATTTCCGTAGTCTCATTTACTGCAGCATCTTTTATAGCGGTCAGCTCTTCGATTGCAGTATTTTTAATATTTGTTGTTTCGTTAACGGCGCTCTCTTTGACCTGTTTCGTTTGCTCTAATACATCTTTAGCTAAAGGTAACACCCTCGCCGGGTCCTCCGTCAGCACAAGCCCATCACCAGCATCGTTGATTCTAAAACTCATTCCAGCCTTTACAGGAAAAGTATTATTAAAATTATTTACATCAACACCAGCAGATAATGTTCTATTCAATTTTTCATTTAATTGCTGACATATAAAAGTTAGATCGTCAAAAGACAATTCAATATTCTCTGCAAAAAACGGACCTTGATTAACCAGATTCATTAGTTGATACAATGGCAGCTCACGATAAATAGTTATTTTATGACCATCAGGCAGCGGATCGCCATTAGCTGGATAAGTAACTGTTTTAGCTCCGAGATCAACAGAAAAATTCTCCGTTTCTACGGCAACGCTATCATCACCTGTAATATATACTTTTATATATTCAGGATGATCCGTCATCTGAAATGTTATTGGGAATTTCGTTGTCGCTCCATTACCAACATAAATATCTTTAACTGTCGTATTCTGTACCGTCATATTCTCACCACCCTTAAACCTTTACTGCGGCCGGAGCATCTTTAACCACAGTGGCATTTAGCATACTGGCTATGGTTGATGCTATCTTTAACTTCTCGTCCAAAGATTCAGCCTTCTTCTGCTCCTCCAACAGTAAATTTATTTGGTCTTGTATGATAGCCTCTTTATCCATAATTTCTCTCCTTCCAAATAAAAAAGCGCCTACCGAAGTAAGCGCTTTCTATTAAGTTCTAACTAACTTTATGATACTATTTTAACTCATTTTTATAGTGGTTTTGTCGGATACATTTTTAATTTTTTTACATCGCCTCTGCTCTCATATCCAATAACCTTACATTACTATTTTAACTCTTGTTAAAGGGCATTTTGTCGGAAACTTTTTAAAATTTATTTCCTAACATCAGACCAAGCTTATACCCCTGATCATAACAACGCCGGCTGGACTTATCCATAAACCGAACTACCTTCGACGACGATTCACGTTCTTTCTTTATCTCATATGCTATGGCTGCTACTTCTTCAAGCTGCGCCGGAGACAATTTGTTCAACAGCTCCCTAAATGATTTCCGCACTTTATTCATTATTTACACCGCCTTTGATTTGTTCTTTTACTTCTTTTCTATCAGCGGTGGAGATCTCGCTTTTTGTCTCTGTCATTTTATCACTATCTTCATTTATATATTTTCTTGCAAATTCTTCTTGAGATGTGCTTCTTACAACTTCGACAAATTTCTCCAATGCCCTTTTTTCTTCGTCAGGACACGACGACCTGTTTCCGTTCATGGTATATCCTCCTTGATATACCAGCCGAAAACTGCTATACTATTGTTATCAGCTTCGGCTGGTGGTTGAAACACTCGCTAACTTTTCCACGAGCAGGCGGGTGTTTCTTATTTTATATTACGCTCCTACTTTTTTATTATCAATAATACTTTGGATTACTGGAATTACCTTCCTATAATATCTAAATGTTTCTACCTGTTTTTGACAATGACGTGATTTGTCATAAAAATATTTGCCATATTCGGCAGTTTTTAAATTATGCTGGTTAGCAATCCTGCCAACCATATTACCACTGATTCCAAGTTCTCTGCCGACCTCATCAGCAGATAAAGTATTTTCGTTTATAGACTGCATCGGTAGTAATGGTACGCCGCTCAAAACCTCTGCTGCTTTCTGCTGGCAGATATGCTTATATTCTAGCAGATCAGTCATTTGAGCAACTTTAAGGAATGTCGATGCAACTCTTGCACGGCTGTTATTTAAGCGAGCTTCTACTTCTTTGTCCTTCATATCCTGATTTACAGAATACGACCCAGTTTTGCGAATAGAAGGAATCACCTCAGCAACTACCCATTCCTGAAAAGCTTCAGCAGCTGGCAATTTTGAACGAAGGACTAATGAGTATAATCCAGCTTCGTCGATTAATGTTGTTTTAGTAACCACATTCCCATTTTGGGAATGTGGTATCATTTCTTGCTTCTTGTGACAATCTTTGACGTGTGCAATAACAGCCTTGCTTGGATTGCTGTACCCCAGCGCCTCTGCAACATCTTTACCTACAAACCAAGGCTCATTATTTCTTTCAATTACTCTAACTTTACCAAAAGCTTTGTTTTCAAAAATCTTCAGTTCATTTTTCATAAAAATATGCCTCCCATTTTATCTAGTCATCATATTTCCCAAACGAAAGCCAATTTCATAATTATCATATGAAGTTAATTTTACATCGCTAATTGCACGAATATTACTGAATATCTGTAACCCCAGCTCATTAAGAGTATTCGCAAAACAACGAGATTTTTCAGAAGTATTACAACGGTTATATAAATTTAATACCTCATGCAAAGCAATCAGCTTGCCTTCTAAATCCTTTATCTTCTTCTGCAGCTCTATATTCATAGGCGCATTAACAAGCATGGGTCTTTGTGGCTCACACGACGATTTCACCGGGAACAATTCAGCAGGTGTAAATTTTCGATTTCTCGCTTCGTATATCTTTCTAACTCCACTTTCGGTAAGTACTATTAAGGCAGCGATTGTAGACTTGATTTTATTCTCTCTGCGGTACTCGAATAAGTCATGTCCACGCAAGAAGTAAAAATCTACATTCTCTGTCATAAACCACGGTCTACGAATATAATTTTGAATCGACGACGCATCAACATTTAAAATCATAGCTACGTCTAACTTAGTTAACACCGGTACGCCTTTCCAGTATTTTATCGTAGGCTTATAAGGTTCCTCAATAAGTGTTTGCTGCTTAACGTCATACTTTCCAGTCTTTCGTATAGCTGGGATAACATCATGCGTTACCCAACGTTTAAACGCTTTAGCTTGGGGTTTACGGCTGCTCAAAACTAAATTGTATAATCCAAACTCATTGACAGCGAGTAAGTTTTGATTCCCGCCAAGGGTATAACTTGAAATTATACCCTTTTCATCATCATCCAATCGCTGTACAGACTTGCTAACATTCTGCAAATCTAAAGCCTTACATATGTCCGTAGCAACAAATAAAATCTCGTTTTCTTGTTGAACGGTTCTTATTTTCCCAAACACATCATTTTCAAAAATTTGTAAATTCATTATCATAACATTCCTTTCAAAGTCCCAAAAGAAATGATATAATGTATTTATCATCCTTTTGGGTGGTGTTATAAGGTATTGCCTCTTGTTTTAGCGGACAGGGCGATACCTTATTCTTTTTGTAGCAGAAGCTTAATCCCTCTTCTAACTGTTTCAGCTTTAGTTATATTATTTTTTTTTGAATATTTTTCTAAAGCATCATTAGTGTTTTTATCGACCCTCACTTTCAGATCAATATCTTTAGGATTATCTGCTTTTGGTCTGCCAATTCTTGGACTCATTATTTCACCTCCTTTTTTGAGTTCCACAATATCATTGTATTTTAGTGAACTCAAAAAGTCAAGTGTTATTTTCAATAATTTATAAATGTGTTATAATTGTGAAAAGACGAAAAGAGAGGCGTTTTATATGGCTATATTAATAATTATATTAATTATAATTGCAATCATTTACAAAAAAAATAAAAACAATCAATCAGAAAAAATACAATTAAATATTAAAAGCCCATTGAGAAACACGTTAATAGATAAATACAATAATCCTAAAGATATCGTTGATAAAACAGCTTATGGTTTAATGCTATCTCTACTCTCATTTAACTATAATATAAATAGACAAAATCCAATGCTTTCAAAATTATCTAATGATACAATTGTTTCTATCGAAAATAAAGTCAATTCAGATATAGCATTGTTATATATAGCTCCTATATATTATTACAATTTAACACAATATATATTACGAAATAAATTACATCAATCCGTTTTAACAAGCTCAAAATATTCAGCCTTTTTATTCTATAACGAAATAATGCCTATTTTAGGGCTTACAGACACACAGATAAATGAAATTATTTCTGAAGTTTTATGGAAACATGATAAAGATATATCTAATAAAATTACTTCAATAATTTCAGAAAAGATATTAAATGATTTTTATCTTGATGATGAATTATTAAGAGATTTATATATGAAAGTATCTTTTTGGTCTGTATCCTACATGCCAGCAACATTTAGTCAACTAGATTCTATCGATACTGCGTTTAATTCAAAATAGAAACAAAGAAACATACCCCCTCGAATTCGAGGGGGTATGTTTCTTTTATCGTTCTTTTATCGTTCTCTTTTGGGTCTACGTCTGTAAATATCTCCCCACTGAGGTTCCATATCATTTACAACAATATCATAAGCATTAAAAAATAACTTGTTGAACTGTGCGGGTACACCAGCAATAAGGCCACCAAGATTAGCTAAAGGTTCGACAGCTTCTTCTGGTTCGGCCTTTCCTTGAATCACTTTGCCTAATTTTGCACCAGTACGAAACATTTGGTCAAAACTCCCTTGCACAGCAGTCATCCTATAACCATATGTTCGCATTCCAACCATATAACTAACAAGAGCATTAGCAACTTGTCCAGCAGGTCCTAACAAACTCATAGGATATTGCAAAAGTTCTTTACTATATTTTACCCATCCGTCATCATCTTCCTCAAAAGGAGGCTCTAATGCGAAAGCTAAATTCAGCAGGCAAAACATAAAATACTTAGCTGCAGCAAAAGCAACTATTCGCTTAGATGCTTCAGCTTTTCTGCCGGCACTCCACTCACGGCCAAAAATTCCAAACTCTCTTTGCCACTGATTGAACTGCGTATTAAAAAAGCCCTGGAATGTTGTAAATAATTTCATAAGTGCGCTGCCACGCTGAATAGGCGCAACGTCTGTAATACGGCTACTGCCAAGCGTACGCCTAATAACAGTATCCGCAAACAACACGGCATCCTGCTCACTGGCGCCTGCATTGATTTTCTTTTGATATGCTTGAAGCCAAACCGGAATAGCGGAAATATTATCTGTTGCGACCAAAACATTTGTACCAAATTCCACTGTAATTTTTTCAACTGGATTTAGCTTTCTACCTTCATCTTTGATATCACGCATTGAAATATCGGGAACTGTAGAGCGTTCTTTCATAAAAGGTGATTTAGAATAGACAAGATCTCTAGTAGCTTTCCAGCCTTGTCCATTTTGCATATTCAAAAACAAATTTCCATAAGCAGCCATTACGTCCTTATAACCAAAGCCTTCAACAACATTGCCATATAACAATGGATTGCCTAAGTTTTGAACAGCAGTTTTGAAGTTAAGCATTATTGCTACATTGACTGTCTTTTGGCGAATCCAACTTAAACAATCACCCGCATCTCTTTCGCTTATAGAACTATAGCCTCCACTACCATAAGGTTGAGCCGTTTTCTTTAAGAATTCTTCAAATGCTTCAAAATTAGCAATACCTAATTTTTCTTTCAGCAAAGAGTACATTTCAGGATCGTTCATTATTTTACGGAAGCTTGTCGTCAACTCTCTATAACAGAGATCGTGTATATTATCCATAACAGCAGAATATTCGGCGCCTTTTCTTAAATCTAACGGATATACACTTTTATCGCGAGTTTTAGTTCCGCCAGTATTAGTATGCAAAGTTCTAATACTGTTTACCGAACGTTTATCGTTTGTTGCCGGTACAGCATCCAATGCCGCAGGATGACTGCCGCTATCAGAATATCTGACCAAAGGAACATATCCACCACGAAAAACAACTTTGGCACCATTGCGTAAAGTAAGTTCCGCAGGTAATGCATCAACACGTTCCGGAGAAAATCCGGTCATTCGTTTTACCATATCAGACGTTTCGTCCCAATGAGCATTGCAGGCATCAACAACCTTTTGCGCATAATTGATATCCGCTTCTGTTAAAACATTACCTAAAAATTCAAGCAAATTGCTTCTAGTTAGTTCAACATCACCTTCAACCCATAAATCAGAACCTCTAAAGAATTCTGTATATGTGCTTTTTTCTCTTACAGAACATAATTTATATGAGCTACTTTCTGTGCCCAAATACAAAAGCATTTTTATAAGATTATGTTTTGATACATTAGCGTTAAGTGCTTCGTAATAAATTTCTTTATCTGCTGCTTCCACAGCTTTTTTATCAGGCAGCCATTTTTTAGTAGCATCAGCAATACGTTCCTCAAATTCCATTGTATATACAGCTTTTTTATTAGCTGCAATTTGTACGCTTTCACCAAAGTGCTTACTGAAAAATCCATATTTCCAGCCGTCCATACGTTCAAAGAAATTGTCAGTATTAGTAAGACTTCGTAAAAGCCTTTGCTGTGGTTTGACATTTTCTTTAGAATTAATACCAGACTGCCATTTAGTTTTCAATTTTAACAGATTTTCAATCGCCTGATCTTTGAACTCTTTATAATCTAATGCCTTTCCATACCAGGTTATATATTTTTCCTGTTTAGAAATTGCTTTAATATTTTTATTTTATATTGTATCTCCGTTATATTATTTTCAAAGCGGTCAAAAGTCAACGTTTGCATCGGAGAAATAAAAGTTCTATTTTCATCAAGCAACCAATCAGCAATGGAAACATTATCATATTCATTCTGCATTGCTGCAGCATATTCAGCTAATGATTGTGTTCTAAATTCCGGATTATACTCTTTATGATTCAACCCCATCCGTTCCATAAGTGCCGCAGCTTGCACAAAATGTTTTTCATCTACCCATGTATCCTTTTTAGCTTTCATCTGCCGCTTAAGATATTTTTTGTATTGTTCGATTTTTGCACGCATATTAAGGCTTTCCTGAACCATAGCGTGATTAAGTGCTTGTAATCTTTTATATTTTAGCGCTGAATCATAATCATTCTTTTTGGCGGCATCAATCGCTTTAGCAGCAGCACGACGTTCTGCTGATATATACTTACTGGTACGAACAGCATCAGCAACTACCATATTACTCAGCTCAGTTTTAGCAGCTAATTTTGCCTGCTGACGACGTGCTCTAGCCAGTGCTAATGCTTGTTCTGCACTACGCTGTTGAGCCAGAATCCCAGCTGCAGCATCCTCTATAATTTGCTGTTCCACACCAATTACCAGCCCGCTATCATCAGTATAAAATGCTTCTCGTGCAGCTTGTTCTGCTAATCTGCGTTCTTTATAAATATCCGGGAATTTAGCCTGTACCATCTCATCCGCATATAAAGTAATAGCCTGTTGTAATGCCGGCTCACTTAATAATTTTGATGAAAGTTCATCTCCAGAAGTAAACCCACTAGCTTCAGATATCATATCAAATTTAACAATATCCAATTCTTCTTTTTCACTGAGCGGTTTTGATTCTATATCCATAGCTCTAGATAAAAGTTTTCTATAATATTCTGCAACAGCTTTGCCTGTTTTATATTTTGGGAAATCTTCTAATAACATATTTTCTGCTGCATAAATTGGCTGTTGTTCCAACTCTTGACGTATCGCAGGTAATATTTCTGCTCGATATTCTTCAATTTGCATCTTACGTTGATCAGTAAAATTTTCAAGGCTCTGCTTTGTCAGAAGGTTTACTGCTTTGTCATGCGCTTTAACTATAACATTCTGCAGTCTGCGTTTTGAAGCTTCCGAAAGGTTATCTGTAATTACCGAAGGCAGCTTAGGAAAATATCCGTCAACACGCTCCATAATATTAATATCTTCTTGGCTGGCAATCATCCTATCAAATACTTCTTGCACTTCCTGTGTTATAGGCACAGCATATTCATTTGTAGAAATAAAGTCTTTAATTGTTTTATAGGTTTCAAGTAACCACTTTTGAAACCTAGATAAAGGCCCCTGCATTTCTTTAGATGGAGATTTTCCAAGCATAATGTATTGCTCTGCAGCAGTTGCCCAGCGCTCATGAGCAGCAGTTTTACGTTTCTGCTGTTCTTCTGTTAATTCTTCAAACGGTTTATTTAACTGATTCCATTCCAATTCAGTCAATTCAGCATAATCAAGCATAGTCTGACGGTCTTTTTTCATCTGCTCTGTAGCATTAGGGAGTGCCCCTTCACGCATGAGGTTCTCAATAAAATAATGGCCGACAGCTTCATGAATAACAGTGCTCATATCAGCCACTTCAAACAGGCTGATAATTGCTTTGCCTTCTTCGTCCCAGGTGATAGCGCCTTTAGTTTTCCCTTCGGCCTGGTAGTATCCCTGCATTTCTTCTCGTCTCTTGCGAAGTGCATTTTCATCTGGTATACTATTATTAAGAAAACCGTCAAGGTCGGTGCCTTTGATAGCGGAATCGCTGCTATCAGACTGTAACCACTTGGCGGTTTTTTCTTTATTTACATATGCAACTCTGCTTTTTTTGATATTATGCTCAATAAACCAATTATAATTTGTGCCATTAGCACCGCCTTTACCATAAGCGCTGTTAATGGCATTTACTTTATAACGGTCACGGCTTACATCAAGATCAAGTGGAACAATGATAGTAGAGCCTTGCGCATCTTTCAAATCCAGCACTACCACCTTCCGCCCTGAATAAGAATCTAATACCATTATAGGATCAGCAAATGCCCGTGGTAATTGTTTCAAAAGGTCCGGTGTCATACCATCAAAGTGTTTTTCAAAAATATGGTTGATCCTGCCACCGTCAATAGTTACAGGCAAAATTTTACCGCCTGCAAGGTTTATCGCAAGCGGCGTAGTCATTACCTTATATGGTTTCGTTTCGTTCAACGTACCGGCTTTATATTCATCTACGATACCAGAAAAGTTATTTTCATCCTCAAGCAATTTTTCGTTAGCACTTTTAGTTTGCATATACCGGCCATTAGGAGTGCTGACAACTCGTTTGAAGCTTAAAGGGTTATCTCTGAAATACTGCATAGGGTCATCAGGATTAGCAATATTAGCACGACTGCTTAATAAAGCTACTGTATCTAATGCTTCCTGTTTGGTTGCTCCTGCACTTAATAATTCTTGAATACGCGTATCTTTCCATACTCTAAATTCTTCATCATTAATATCTAAACGCTGATATTCCTTTTGCAATTCTTTTTGCATTTTTTCCTTACTTATAGAATATCCATTATCTTCAAAAATAACGCTATCTTTAACAGCAGAATAAAAATCGGGCTTCTGTGCAGCCATTACTTCAAAATTTCCCTGCATAATGTCAATATCAAGGCCTTCTTGAGCAGCACGTTCGATATTATTAGCTTCAACACCCAAATATGACGCTATTTCATCAATATTCTGAGTTTGAGCGTACTGATATAAGGCTTCGGCATCTATAGATATTTTACTTCCCTGCAAATTAGAATTGATAACACTAGCAGCATAAGCAGGTTCCGCTCCGCTTTTTTTTACATTATCTATTCTTTCTTCAAGTGTATTAAGCTGTTCTTTATGAACATTACGATCTAGTGCTACTCTAATAGTAGACGCGCCGCCACCTAAAATACCACCAATTAATCCAGCATACAAAGCATTTTTCGTATATGTCCCAACATTCTTATCAAATTCTGCGGCTAATTCCTGAATACTTTTACCTTCATTTTTAGCGATCATATTCGTAATTTCTTCCGGATACTGTTGAATACCTTCAGTAAAAGCTTCCGTTAATGCGCTTTCACCTATTTGTTTTAATTTTTTACCTAATATGCTTCCCGCCGGAACTCTTTTTAGCAGTTTCCCCAAAGATAATCTTTCTAAAGGAGTTTGTAGTATTGCATTTGCAATACTTGCCTGAGCCGCTCTCTTAGTGTCGACACCTTCTTCTTTTAGATCCAAGTATTGATTTCCTGCAATCTGAGCGCCTATTAACGCTGTACTAGCAACGCCACCTGTAAAAACCGTTGCAAACACATTGGTAGCAAGTTGCCCGGCTCCCTGTACTAAGTCTAATCTAAATTGTTCTGCAACAGTATCTCCTTTTACATTAAATGGCTGCAGATGTTCAGACTTTAAGGCTTCGTCAATGATTGCTACTCCCTCTGTCATTGGCTGATAATTAGGTTCTCGTTCTCTTCTTGTGGCAATATTATAATCTCTGGCCATTGCTAAAGTGCCTAAAACACTGCGTTCTAATAAATTGATAGACCCATTGTATAAAGCATTTAAATCTTTCCATTCTCTATCTTTCACATACTGTTGGTCAAGAAAGTCAAAATGCCTCTGTTCTATAGAGAGTTTTTTAGGTTCGTGAATAGCATTATAAGTCAAAGGATTATATCTTGATTCAAACTCAGACTGTAACATTCTCATTTTTTCAGGATCCATATTTATCACCTCGTTATTGTATATAACCTTGCTGCATTCATAATTTCTGTTGTACCATTAGACAATCTTACAGAATATAAATCTTCACCAATTTCTGTGACACTTTCTATTCCACTACGTTTATAATCAGCCAAACTTAATTCAACCGTTTCATTCCTATTTAAAAAAGTGCCCCTAGTTTCCATATATCCTACTGGCTGCTTAGTTATAAATTCTTTGCCTTTTTCAATTACTTGATATAACGGCGGAGTAACTCCTGTTTTTTGTTTCTCACTTATAATCCACTCTTGCAATAAAGCTTTCGCACCTATCCAAGCTGCTTCTTTTGCAGGATTTTCCTCAATATCGCCAACAATTTGATATTTTATATCATTGTTCCAATCATAAGCAAACTCCCCTTTTCCTTCTTTATATTTATCATATGTTTTGTTAGCCTCATAAATTTGATCAGCATTTAATCCTTGTTCTTTTGCAAATTCAAGATACTCCTCACGTGTAGCAAATGCACCATCACCTAGCATATCATTTACTCTTTTTACTGTTGTAGATGATGCTTTATTGCTACCTTTTTTACCATCAGCACCGTAAAAATAATCTGCTGCAGATATCATTTTCTTGCCAGTTTCAATATCTAAACCAGCAGTAGATTTAATCCAATCAATTACCGCTTCATAAGAGACCCCTTGTTGCTGCATCCCATAAATATCGCCAACAATCTTTCTATATAAAAGATCATTATACTTCTTCTGACGTTCCTCTTGATCTTTAATTATATTTTTATATATTTTGGAAACTGTTTGACCCTCTTCAAAACTCATTTTAGGGCTTTCTGTACCCATTCTGCCTAATATACTATCTGCATATTCATTAATGGACGGTTCATCACCATTGCCTTGTTTCCTATTCAAAGCCTCCTCGCTGTAGCTTAAAGCACCTTCTCCAGCATACCAAGCAATAGCAGCACCTCTCGGCCCATATTTATCCCAATACTGCTTTAATTTAAATCTAGCTACCTTTTCTTGATTTTCAGGCGTCATTTTAGCATTATCTTGCAATCCCGCCTCTTTACTCCAAGCAGGCCAATTTTCAGGCATTATTTGATATTTACCACTTGCACCTGTACGTGCATTTACAGCATCATAATTCCCGCCACTTTCTTGACCGGATATAGCATTCACAAAACTATCAAAACTAGATGTTCCGTTCTTCATACTTTCTAGCGCAGACATAGCAGCATCGCTATCATTTCCATATTGTTGATAAAGTTGCTGAGCTATTTTATAACTATTTTCGAGTTGCTCTTTCTGATTAATTATATAATTGAAAGAATTACGCTGATCAGGTGTCAAAACATCATTAAAATATCGCACAAGTCTTTTGCTTTCTGTGTAGTCCTGGTTAACTATAGCCTGTTTAATTACTGCTGTACCCAGTCTACCAAGCGCTTTGTTAGTTTCCAATTCAACACGTTCTTCACCATATGTTCCAAATATATCTTCAACACTAAAGATTGTTTTGTTAACAGCATCTTTCAAAGCTTGAGGATCATTTGGATTTTGCATTAGCGTTGTCGTAATCTGATTTTGATTGTTTTCATAAGTAGTATTCTGCCAGGCTTCAAACTGCTGCGCTCTGTATTGCCCCAAAACTCTGCGATTAGCATTATCAGTTTGCTGGGTGCTGTAATCAAATAACATAGCACCTTTGCCGTACTTTACGCTTTGAGGACTTTGAGCCATAAGCTCGCTGCGGATCTTTCTTTCACCAGCTTCATACTCACCGACAATGTCAAGAGCGCCTTTTTCTTTTTTCTGCATCAACTGCATTCTTAGATCGTTAGTACGTTTTACATACTCATTATTAGCCTGCAGAACGTCGGTTCTTATGATCTGCTCTCTTACCTGCTCAACACCGGCCTGAATAATTCTACCAGTCTGGGATGATTCTCTTGCAACAGCCTGCTGCCCACTGTTATCATAGCGGACATTAGATACTTTACTTGCCGGTGCTCCTAACTGCGCACCTACTTGAAAAATGTCGATTGCCATATTCTAGCCTCCTTTTGGGTATAGAAAAAGCGCTTTAACAAATTGTTAAGCGCTTAAAGGTGTGTTATAATGATGTCCGAGATAGTTTAACTATGTTGGCTTATCAGTCCGTAACTGATTGGTGGTGATCCTATGAGCATATATCAAGCATTATCCCTAATGATAGCGTTTGGTATTCTCGTGGCTACCATTATTCTTGCTGTAAAATAGCAAGAAAATAAGCCCAACGTAAGGTCGCGGGCTCGTTTTCAATCACATTCTTGTTACGAGATGAGCTAACGCTACCACACGTTAAACTATCTCTTTTCACATTTTACAATTATGAGGGAGAGCCAGCGTGCGACCACTGACTATCTCTTTTCGTTTATTATATAATACATTTCGTACTAATGCAAGTACAGTCCGTATTACTTAACTATGCTCTCTTCATCAACTCACTTTAACGGGAAGTAAGTTTTTGGCTCCATCGGGAAATAACTGTAATTGCCTTGCCTATAGCCAGTTCCACTACTGTTGAATTGATATGTAGCACCTGTTGTTACACTAGGAGTTGAAGAACTGGAGGAAGCACCTTGCTTTCCTGCGCTCTTAGGACTGTATAAACTACCTGCAAGGGATAACCCACTCATAAGCATATTATTCATAAGTGCACGCTTACCGGCTTTACGGTAATTGCGTGCATTTTGATTATAGATATCACGTTGATTAACAAGGTCAGTAGACTGCTGAAAAATATTCTCAACGCCTTGCCTTGAGTTATAGCGTTCGATAGCAAGCTCTGTTTCCATATTATACGCACTGTCAGCTAAAGCGTTTGCCGCACTGCCTGAAGCTGTTATACCGGAAGCGCCTATATTAGCCCTCTGCTGGCTTAACATAGCGTTCATACGACGGCGTTTGTTTTCTTCGTTGATAGTATTTGACTTAGACTGTTCTTCGGCCTGTGCCTGCAGTTTATCTGCGTTCTGATTCGCTATCTGAGCATTTACCTCTGCCTGTTGAGCGGCAGCGTTATATTGCTGCTGCTGCGCTCTGCCTGAAATAAAGCCACCCAAAAGAGTGGCTCCTATTGTTGCCGCTACGCCCATTATTCATCATCCTTTCTAAACTCAAAAAAGTGATGCGGCAGATTATAAACTCCATGCGGCGCTGGTTCATGTATTTCTGCGCCAAGCCATTTAAGCCAACGCATTATATTATCATTTCCAACATTGACCCAGTTATATAACCTGTCGTATCTCTTTAAAAGCCCTCTTACAGCCTTTTTAGTCTGCCTTCCGACAAATACCTTATGGTTCTCCGTTTCCTTCGTCATAAGCAGCCATACGCGACCCTCGTCGCTCATCATCGAAGCTTTTCTCACTCCATATACAGCAGCGGGTACGCCGTTGATATGCAGGCAGCCGATTTCATCACTGTGCTTCAATCCATCTAAAATATCATCAAGAGCGTTAGGACCAATAGCACAAAATAGTTCACTGTAATTATCTGGTTTAAGATTAGCCGCTATATACTCAGCATCTGCCATTGTGGGCTTTACAAATTCATACTTTGCCATAATACACCTTACCCTTCTATTTCCGGAATCAAAGATAATACAGTCATCGGCAGCGGATCAGGCTGTTTAATTATTATCTGCTGAGTTTCATCATAAGTAGCAGACTTGATCGTTACTTTAAATTTACCTGTTTGTAAACCAATCGGTTCCCCATAGGCTTCATTACTGCGCCATTTAAATTCATCTAATTCATTCTCCTTCATTCCAAATAATCCACCACGGCTATCTTTAAGTAATAATGTAACTGTAGCAATTCGTTTCTTCCGACTTAAATATGTGCCATCTTGAGCTGTAAAATCTATAGGCAGTGTTTTTATTTCCGCATCTATAGGCAGCCCTACATGGACCTTCTTGTATTTATTTCCAAGAAGAACCTTGCCGTTTTCTACAGTTTGCTGAGAAAGTACATTTCCATCTGCCAATATAGCCACAGTATAACCTTCTAAATGCTCAAGACCTGATATTTCATCGGTCGGCTCTCCTTCATAGGTTATCCCACTATCGACGAAAAACTGATCCTCTACATTAGTACTTTTATCACGGCTTTCCATTATTTCCACATAATACTGCCCGCCACGCTCAATTACTGCATATAACTTATCTTCTGTTGCTCCTCCAATATTACATACACTAACAAACTTCCCGCCTGCCGTGGTATGCTGGTGCCATGCGTAGATATCCTGTTCCTTTATGTAGGTAAGCCCTAACAGCAAACCATCATCACGCACACACCAAACAATACTGTTAGGTATCTGTTGATAGGTCATAGATATTATTTTATGCCCTTCAAACAAGTGCGAAGCCAATAAATTTAAATCATCACCGGTATATTTATCAACATCATAGCTGTAAGCAAGGTCACGTATGATATTGCCCTGGTGCTGCACATAAATAATCTTGCTACCGATAGTGACAGGATTAACATCTGACACACCCCTATATTCCTGCGGTTGACTTAAAACATTGCTTCCTGTAATAGCTTTGCCGCCGCCACTTACTTTAAATTCTCCACCGGCTGTTAACAGCAGCATTTCACCAAAAGCTATAATTGCCTTAATGCCATTCATTTGTCCACCGTTTAAAGTGGCCGTAATTCCATCATCATCGGCAGACGGTATGCTTGTTCCAAAGTTATAATAGTCTCCTGTTTTGCTTGTCCAGAATGTCTGCGGAAAGCCTTTGCTTCCCGCAAAGACTAACCTGTCTTCATAAAAGCCTGTTGCAGAAGGATACCCTTTTTCACCATTCCAAGCAGCAAAAGCAAAATCACGGGTTTCATCTGTAGAAGCCAACTGTTTTTTTACAGTCCCTTTCACTACTGTAGGACTGACATATTCAGTGATCAATACATGGCCCGTATAATCTCCGCCAATGCTTTGAATGGTTATATAACCTCTCTGCTTCTCATTTTCACCGCTCCAAACGCCTGTATTAAATTCAGTAGAAGTAACTCTGTAACTAGCAATACTTTCAGACGTGTTCTCCTCAGTCAAGCTATAATTCTGGCTTCTGTTCCCACTCTGTGTTCTTACATTTACCCATTGCAAAGAAACAGGATCATATTTTTCCAAACTAAAATTACCATCCCAAAAACCAAAACTTTCTACATAGACATTGGATTTCGGCAATACGCTAACCTGCAGATCTCCACCTGTACTAATTGGTGTCCCTTTTTTGTAATCTGTTTCTAAAAAGTGAGTTAGAGAAAAAAGACTCCCTTCATCACCCTTGGAAAAAATAGCCGAAGAAGCAGTCAGGGTTATGTCACCATACACCTCCGAAGCTTTTACTGTTGCATTATTGCCAATAGATAAAGTGTATGAAAGCCTAATCCAACCATCATTACCACTCATACCACTAACATTACCATAGCCACCATTGCCACCAAGAGCACCGGATCCATAACTTGTGCCATTACCACCATCATCAGCAGCAGTTGCACCTTTTCCGCCACCGCCACCCAATGCATTGATTCCTAAAGCACTGGAAGTCCCACCACTATTACCATTATCAGCACTACCAGCAATTCCAGTTTGTTTTCCTTGTCCACCTATACCTCCTGCACCAACTATTAAAGAAATTGGTTCAGAAGGTATTTCTAATATTTCTTTTGTTATAAAAGCACCTCTTCCACCTGTTCCACCACTAAATTTGGTTGAAAGATGTTCAGTTTTTCTTTCTATGCCACCTCCACCGCCGCCACCGCCTCCAGCCATTTCAATATTTATTGACAACGCCGAAGACGGTATTGTTATATTATATGCACCTGGTTTTCTCCATTCTAATACTTTAGTAATGATGCTATTATTATTATACCTAGTTTCATCAAACGGTCCGCCTGTAATATCCATTGCCTCAAAGCGCCAATCTAAATTGCCATATCTTGTAAGTGTCATCGGCGCATGTGCCGGATGAACAATGAAAAGCACGTCAGCACTCTGTGTATATTTTATTTTTGCAGCATCTTCTAAATCTTTATCAGCAAAAAAGTTTTCTATGCTATATGGTGTGCCATCTTCTTTAACAACAATACCACCATCTGTATAAAACTGGCATCTGCCAGCAGTAATTTCAACAATATAATTTTGATCTGTGCTGTACATAAATGGTATTAGCACAGCCTTTTTATTATTATAAGTCTGCGCTATGAACTTAAAGCCTGGTCTATTAGCAGCGCCACCATAACGCAGAACGAAAAAATTTCTTAAAACAGCAGCCCCGCTGTCATATTTAGCAATATCAGTACGTCCATACATAGACGGTGACAATTCACCGCCGGCAAAACTTGATTTTAATTGATAGAGTGCCATAATTATGCCCCCGTAAATCTTGCTGCCGCTAATCTGTCAATGTGCGGATCCAGCAAATGTTCTTCATCAGCGTCAGTAGAACTGGCTTCTGCAAAATAAGCGTTATAAGCCTGGATACACATCTGCGTTAAATCCAATTTGCCAGTCAACGCATAAGCAATTTCTGCAGCGAGCTTCCATCCAAATGCTTCTACAAATTGAGCATCATATAAATCTGCGTCGGTAACATCTACAGTATATTCAATCCAGGCATTGCCGATATTAGTATAAATAGCTTTTCCCTGTTTATCCGAAACGATTTTATATTGGTTATCCCTCGGCAGACCACAAAAATGCTCGTTATACATCATTCTCAGGCATACTGCATCAGCAGGATAACGATATGCATACTTCCAGTTAGGAGGCACATCTTGAAGAGCAGCTAACTGTACACTTCTTGTAGCAAATGTCCAGGGGAATTTCCTTAACACGGCCTGTCTAACATAGTCATAGCAGCGACGGCATACTCGTGCCGGCTCGCTGGCTTCGTCAAGTCGTTCTATTGTAGCTACTCCTATATGATTAAGTGCAATATTACAAATCTCAACCTTATCCATAATTTCACCTCTGTTATAAAGAAAGCCGGGGACATATGCCCCCGGCTGATTTAATCTTGCGCCAGTGCCACTAATTCATTAATAATAGCTTCCCTGGATTTCTGACTTGTTTTTATTCCCTGTTCTTTGGCCAATTCTTTTAAATCATTAAAGTTCATTGCTTCATATTGGAGATAACGCGGATCGTCATTGCCGGAAGATACTGCTGCTGGTCTATTAAGTTTCACAAAATGTTCAGGAACCTTAATATTATCTGCAAGCGTTACAATATCATCACGCCTATACATACGACCCAAAGTAAAACAATTACGCTTTACTTTGTAAGTAGCCATTATAAAGTTACCTGGATGCCGTCAGTCATATAAGCAAAGACCTTGCCGCCCACAGCCTCACTAGCTGTGTAAACCAATCTAATATAACGATTACCATATTTGATTGGAGAAAAGAATTGTGCCACAGTACAAGCCCTTGTTTGAATCAGAGAATCAGGTACACTTACCTCAACCTCATCAGCAGGACTATCAAACCCCTCAGTTGCAGCAGATTGTACTTTAACCTTAGTAATCTTGCCGGAAGTCATTGGTGTGGTCAGTTTTACGTCAAAGTACAGCGGATGCATAAACCCGCCTGTACTTCCTAAATCAATAACATTGCTGTTTGCGCTTGCGCCGGTAACGGCCTGATTCTCAGACAGCAATAATTGAGCATCAATACGTGCCATTTTATATTCCTCCTTTTTAAACAAGCTGAGATTCAGTATTCAGAATAGCTGCGCAACGCTGGAACGGAACGCCCCAGAAATTAACAACAGGTTTTCCTTCAACTGTATCAATAGACAGCATAGTATTTTTGTCATTACGTGCAGCCTTGGCCATAAAAGCCTCAAACTGTTTATTACAGAAGATCTGCAAATTAACATTATCAGGATTTTCAATCTGATAATAACCCTCGATCAATTTGTCGAAGATTGTAGTAGTAGCAGGATCTTTTAAATCAACATTGGCCAAACGCACAACATAACGAGGATCTTTAACTGCAAGGCCCATGGACCAATTATATTTATTGGTATGAGCAAAGAATACCTCGCCTTTATCATTTGTTACTTTTTGTTTACCCAAATACTCATGAGTAAAGCCTGCGGTGTCGCCTTCTGGGAACAAGCCGTATACCTGCTGCTCTCCGAAGCCTACAAACCATACAGAAGTCAGATTATCACCTGTGCCGCCGCAATCAATGATTTGGTCTGCCCAAATATCTTCCTGATTGGTCTTACTGTAAAAATAAGCGCCTAAACCGGTGAATCCTGCAGGATTGATTTTCTCATCGCCATAGAAAAGCGTAGTCGCCATTTCTTGGTTCATTGCTTCAAGAAAGGCAGCATTCTCGCTCATCATCCAAGAAGCCTGCATATTATTCTTTCGTGCAAGTTTTTCGTCGATTTCAGCCAGCGCTTCCATCTCGCCGCAAGTAAAAGATACTTGCTTAGTTTTAGACTTGCTCGGCTTAGTCCCGCGGTTAATCATTCTCCACGCTACTTCCGGCAGAGAATAACGCAATGTAGCTTCCTCATAATCCTTAGAGTTACACATTTTGAACGGCATAATTTTTAAAATCTTATTTGTTTTGCTTTGCAGTTCAATAATTCTTTGATACTTTTTGTCGAACCCTTGACGAGACGCAAAGTCTTGAAGGGTTGCGAAACCTGTCAAATCTGGCATTATTTACCACTCCTTAATATTTTTATTTGAACCCGCCGCCGGGGAAAAACAACTCGGCGTCGCCCAGTTCCTTAGATTTAGGTGCTTGCCCATCAGGCGGTTGGTCTTCCATAAGCAAGCCTCCAATGTTTTGCAGCATTTTTTGTATTGCCGGATGATTGGCTACACCTGTATTTACAAGTACCTGCATAGCCTCACCACCGCCAAAAGTATTAACAGCTAATTTAGCAGCAGCAATGTTCTCACGAGAAATAAGCCCCTGCTTTTGGCATTCAGCAGTCCAACCGTCTACAATTTCCTCCTGCTTATGCATAACGTCTAAAACTACTTTGCTATGCAAATCAATCAGCTTAGTAGCCTGCTCCTGAGTAAGCTTTGCGTCTTTAGCAATCGCTGTAAAATCAGCTTCCAGTTCTGGCGAAAGTTCCAGCCCTTCCTGTAGGTTGAATTCATATTTATCAGGAACAACAGGCTCTTGCACAGGATCATCAAATACATTTTTAGGTGTAGTTACAGGATCACCGTCACCTGCAGGCGTTGGCTCTCCACTCGGCTCCCCTTCAGGAGCAGGTTCTGTTACAAGCGGGTCACCGGAAGGAGCAGGTTCACCGCCTCCACCAGCACCATCTGCTTCAAAAAATATTTGTGTAAACTTATCCATATCTTACCTCCGCTATGTCGTTATCTACTTTAAAAAGGTCATCATCTTCTAAATCAGGAGGGTGTCTAGCGCTCTCTGCTTCATTACGCATCAGCATCTCTAAAGAATGCCCATCGTTCAGCATCCGGATATTCTTTAACAAATCAACGCCTACAGCACGTTTACCTGATAAGAAAGCATTAAAGTATGGCTCAGCTGAAAAAACCGCTGTTTCGACCTCTGTGCTTTCCAAAATGGCATAAATAAAACGCCGTCCGTTCTCGGTCCGCATAATAACGTCCAAGTCGTCCAGCGCTTGTTGTGCAAGCATATTCATTTTTTTGTTTTTCATTAAATCCCGCCTCCCAGCAATTGATCTAATGCATTACCACCATTAGCAGGGGTTTCACTCATCAACCTAGCCGCATCAGCATAATCTCTAACAGCAGGCGCAGCAGCAGCCATCTGTTCAGCTTGCATTTGTTCCTGCTGTGCCTGAGCACGTTGTTTGCGAAGTTCAGCTACTTCGTTTTCATCACGTACTATCTTTTCTTTGACACCGGTAGATTCTGCGAAACCTCGTACAGCTTCATCAAGATTGATGATATCAAGCACTTCAGGCTGAGCAGCAGCAAGATTACCAACAAATCCAACCGTACGCTCAATAGCAGGTATTTCAACCATTTTCTGGGCTTGAGCCAAGATAGAAATGAAGGATACTTTTAATTCGCTTTTGTCAATTTCCTCCGGCATAGGCGGAAACAACCCATGTCTCAAACAAATATCAAAAGTGCGAAGCGTCATAGGTTCTAAAACCTCATTGTGCATTTGCTCAAGTACCGGGGACAACATCAGGAGCTTTTCTTCATGCCGCTCTGCAATCTCACGCGCAGTCATTTGAGGTCCGTCCTGAGATGTAATCATCATAAACAAATCATTATAGAACGTTTCAGCTATCGACCGCCGTTTCTCCTCAGACAATGCTCCTATGCCTTCATAGGCCTTTGCTCTTGGGTCTACAAGTGGATAAGCCTGCTGTACAGTTCCATCAGGATAAAAATTTAGTCCTCCTGGCATTCTGTCAAGCTTCTTCATTGAAGCAGGAAATGCCATCGCCGGATCTGCAGCATTATCAATAGCCCTAAGTTTATTCTTCTCAATCTTCTGCAACTGCATACAATCGCCCAAAGCGTTATGTCCAGGTCCAGAGCCATATACACCATTTGCAATCAAGGTCCAGCGCGGCATGAGGAACGGGCATTCCCTAAACCCTGATATCTTCAAGAATTTGTCATTAGCACCTTTTTCATAGTGATATGAGCGCCAGGGGAAATTGCCTAAAGCCAATTTGTTAGGATCATAATCATCATTACGCTCTATAAGCATTTCAATATCAAAGTATGTTGTGATATTTCCGTTATTATAAGCAGATTTCACGCTTTCCGATACGTTATCAATACCATATTCTTTAACGATTTGTTCTGCGCTTAACCTGAAGCGTCTAGCGAACGTATAAACTCTCCCCCTTGCATCTACACCACCAGCATATTCACCGCAGGTGTACGGCCGCATCCATATGCCATAATTGTAGTCTTCCAGCATCAGAGAAGCCCCTGTACCAAATTGAGCCATTTCAGCCTCAATCTGCTGCAGCATATTATAAGCATTACTCTTAGAATAAATGCTGCTCATAATCTCCTGGCAATCATCTAACCACATCCTTACAGCGTGGTAATTAGCTTTTTCTTCATCTTGCAGACTAAGCTCAAACCAAGGCCTTGACGGTGATGTCAACCCACTGTGGATACCAGCTGCACATTTACCAACTGCTTTTTGGGGATGTGGGTCTATAAGGTATTCGTCACGTCTATGCCCTTCTGTGCTTTGGATATCTTCTTCAAACCTGCCCCTTGTCGGATTTATATACCGGCTAAGCATCCTCCACGTTGGCTCATATTGGCTGCGCAATGTATAAAGCTGGGAGATAGTATGTTGTTTTCGTGTTAATTTATCGCTGTCACGCAGCATATCTTTGATATCCATAATCATTCTCCCAACAACATTTTCTTGACACTATCAGAGGTAAGCTGCCCACCAGTCTTATTGGTATAGCTTCTGCCACGAGCTTTAGAGAGTTTTTGAAGCAGGCTTTGTCTCTCTCCCTCTGTCGCACTATCAATAGTGGCCGCTGCTGTACTGCCAGGTGCGCTTTGTTTTATAGGCTCAACACTGCCACCTCCACCGCCACCACCGTGTAACTGCATCATAATCTTATGCATAGTCTCACCTCCCTTCACATACCGGCAAACGGATCATAAACCCTTTGTCTATTATCAAATTGTGCTTCTGTTATCGCCTGTTCCCTGCTTACAACAGATTGAGCAAAAGTTAAAGCTAGTGCGTCTGCTCTATTAGGAGAGGGAACACCTCGCTTTTTCATAGCTTCTTTACTTTCAAGTTGTATTAACCCGCTAGTATTAGGTACTGTTTCAGGACCCATTAAATCATCCGCTAAAGTCTGGTCATCTTCTGGTATAACCCCGCCTTCTTTCAACCAATCTTTCATATTAGCCCACATCTCAGCACGTTTATTTTTGCAGTCTTGCCTGTTTGACTTCCCGCCAAAAGCAATCAGTGTCCACGATCTGCCCCATGCGTCACCAGCACTCTTGATTCCTGTACCATAGCCTAGATCAATAAACACCGCATCAGCCTTGTATTCGTCCTCGAATCTGGCTAATATGCCTGCTATTTCAATGTCGTTATCGTTCTTAGTAGTCGCAAACAGCTTTTTCGTGAATAGCCCTTGCCTAAGATAAATAACTGTTTCGTCTCCTCCTGTCCATGCAGGATCACAGGCTATAATCACAGGAGCAAATCTAAATTGCTTTTCTTGTAACGTCCTACGTCTTGCTTCATCAACTAAGGCGGTACTAATAAATTGTTTATCACTAGCAGAAGGGAATTCGCCCTTCACGCGAATTTTAAAGAAGTCACTATCCTCGCCGTATTGCACCCGCCAACCCTCAAGTTCAGCCTTGTTACTTATCTTAACAGTTCGGCTATCAATTTGTTTACGGTTCCATAAACTTCTGTTTTTATGAAAGCAAGCATGAAAACGGCCACTACTCTGAGTAGGATTTCCAAACACACACCAAATGATTTCCGTATCAGCATCTGTCATTGCACCTTCAGCTACTTCCCAAATGATATCCGATATCTCAGAAGCTTCATCGAATATAACCAGAGTTCGCTTGCCTTGGTTATGTAAACCCGCAAACGCTGCAGGATTACTATCATTCCATGGTATTGCATCTATACGCCATGTCTTTTCATGACCTTCTTGGTTAGAATAAATGCTTGTTGCTGAATAAGTGAATAAATCTCTTGCTACAAACAAGTAATACCATTTAGCTAACTCTGCCCAGGTTTTTGTTTTGAGTTGTGTATCTGTATTCGCCGTAACAACGCCCTTTGTATCTTCATGTGTCGATATAGCCCACAGAATAATCCATGCCACCATAGCAGACTTACCAATGCCATGTCCGGATGCAACGGCTTCACGGATAACCTGATCTGGCGTTTTTAATCCTTCTTTGATATCGTTCAGCAGTTCTATCTGCCATTCATCAGGTCCTGCTTTGTCTTCAAGTTGAGTATTCGGTTCTCCCCACGGGAATGCAAGCCGTACGAACTCCAAAGGATCTTTACTGACACTTCCAAGAAAGTCTGTTAATGCCTTTATATCCTTTTCTGATAAAGCAACTCTAGGCATCGCTATCACCCTTCTTACGACGGCTAGCAATTAAACCAGCAATATCGCCTTCAATATTTACATCTAGTTGTTCTTTAAACAGCATATAGCGCTTACCCAATAGTTCTGCTGCCTTAGTCCTATCACTTAGTCCAGCATCTAATCCAAACTGGTCCTTTTCTTCTCCACGCATTACTCTTGTTAAATATTCAAGAACATCTTCAGCTGTAGCAATCTTATCACTATCAACTGCTGCCATTCGTGCATCTAAATATTGCTTCACCTTGTTATTCCTTAGCAGTTTACTAGCACTGGCCGCCGCTGAATTATCAGTCTTACACGTTGGATACGCTTTTTTGTATGCTTCAGTTTGATTACCGGTTTCTATAAAGTAATCAACAAAATTCTTCTGTGCTTGACTAATTTCATCCACTGTTATCACCTGCCTTTAACACATTCACCAAATAATACAGGATATCTATTTCTCTAAACGACCTTGCTACTTCTACTCTAACATTGGCACCTTTATTTCTCTTTCGTTCAGCTTTATCAGGATATTTCTCTTTATATTCATCCCAGGGCATTAGATGATCTAGTTTATACATAGTACAGACTTTAGAAAGTTTCTCGCTGTATACCTGTTCTCTTGAATATAGATAAATCATTCCTTTTAGCTCTAATGCCTTTGCTATCTTCTTTATCTTGCCGGTCAGATTTATCCTCATATCTCCTCACCACCTTTGCAAATAAAAAAGCACCTAACCGAAGTTAAGTGCCTTTATATTAAGTTTTATGCTAAACTTTGATGTATATTACCGTGTTTTATCGGTTTTTCAACGCCGAATTATTTATGTAGATTAAATTGGCGGAAGGCACAGGACTTGAACCTGCAAGCCGATTGCTCGACTGACGCCTTAGCAGGGCGCTGCGTTACCGATTACGCCAACCTTCCGTATGGCGGAGCAGGTAGGATTCGAACCCACACAGCGTATCCCTACGCCCTATCAGTTTTCAAGACTGCTCTCTTAGCCGTTTGAGTACTGCTCCATTAATGCCGCTGTATTACCCCAACGGCGCCGCGTTTGAGTACCATTGAAGATTACACTACTCTCAAACCCAAGCTTGTTGTAAGCCTACTTACTTATAATACTATTTTAACTCATCAGAACAGGTAATATGTCGGAAACTTTTTTATTTTATCAAACCTTTTTTCAATGCCAAACCAACAGCATCTCGGAGAAACTCCTTACGAAATTCATAACAGGTATCTCTATTTACGCCGGTTAATTCTGCAATTATTTTCATCGGCTTCCTTTTTTCATATTTTTGATACATAACTTTACCAGTAAGCTGATTCTCATGTATCTTATAGGTTTCTGCGACAACTTCAAGCCATAGCTCCGGGTTCATTATTATCGACTGATATGGTCCATATCCAAACGATATCATACGTACTGGCTCAATGTTTTTTAATGCTGCTGTTTCTGTTGGATTACTGATAAAAGCATGCCCCCCACCGCCCGTATGCCCTTTCCTTGCAGTACGCTGCTCTTTTTCTTCATCAACAACTTTTTGTATTTGCTTACGATCCCAAAAGTATCGCTCTACATGCTTAATATACTGTTCTATTAGCATATCAGTCTCCTTCTAGCTTTTCTTTCTAAATCGCCTAAATAATGCTGTTCAGTAATATCCAACCCGCCGCCAAATACATCTGTTGCGGCATATGAGTTGCAATTAGAACAGTAGTAAGCACCGCCCCCTTCCCAACGTCCGTGCTAGCGTCACAATCATCACAAGGGCATTGTTCTTCTTCCATTTTTATTTACCGCTCCTTTAATAGCTCAAATCATCATAGATATTGCCGATAACTTTTGCACAAGGTTTCCCACCATGGTTTAAATAATAAATGTCACCATAATATTTAACTGGTTTTTCAATTTCCGCTAAGTAGAAATCTCCCTGTGCATAAGCTACCTGCATACATGGTGGTATCCAATCGTCCATACAGACGATATCGCCCTCAAATATTTTCTTGCCATTTTTATCGACAAAGCCTGTATATTGTCCGACTGTTTCAGGTATGACCTGATGCATGTTGTCACAATCAAATGGAACATTGCAGTCCATACAATAGCCAATAAAGCTATAAGCCTCTGTTTTTGCAATAAAACTAGCATCTTCATTTTTTATGAGATTACCTTTTACCCAATAACCATCCTCTGTTTTTCCTCTAAATAATATTTCACGCATTTTTCTTCACCGTCCTCTAATTTTTCAATAATCTTTTCTATCACTGTTTTCACTGTCCATTAATCGCCCTTAAAAATTCTTTTAAACTCTTTGCGCTTGATCCTCTAAAATTAAAATACAATGTCCAGCGGTAAGAAAAGTCATAGCCTCGGCGACGATATAGCGTAAAAGCTTTTTTAAACGTCCGTTTACGCTCTGCTTTAGTCATTTTTCTTCACGCTCCTTTCAAACTTCTCGAAAGTCAATATCTGGGTACTTATAAAGCAGCATCTTTTTCTTTAGCAAATATACCGGTGTTTTCATACCCTTTGTATCGACGTAATAAACGTGACCACCGGCTTCCGTCACCTTAAAATCAGCTCGATAAATAATCGGCCTTATCTTTTTACCTGCAACCTCATAAGCAGGCTGTAAAACGAATTCAGGCTGTAATTCAATGCTTTTTACTGCACCGGTACGCTGCTGCCAAAGTAGGTCCTCATAATATTTTGCTTCTTTCCTGCTATCAAAGCGAATCCCGTCAACCTCAGTTATTGCATTGCCATATTTCAGCACAGGTACAGCCCCGGGTAAATTCGCCGGCGCCGTTACGCTGTCCGAACGTATTTTACTTACAAGGTGTGCCGGCAGTTCATTCCACGTCGTCATTGGTACATCGCCAAAGCATCTTCAAGTTCTTCCTTTTCTCTCCGATACCGAGCAGCCTTAGCACTAATCTGGCTATTCTTCCAGCGCAGATGTCTAAGTTCCGTCAGTATCTGCATAAGCACTGGTTTCAATACTGGTACATACTGATCGCCTGGTTCTTTTTCGATTAACGCCATCATAATTTTTATATTTATTGGTCTCATAGTTTACCACTCCAAACTTATATTAATCAGTAACTCTGTCACTGGCTCTAGCACCTTTGCAAAACACAACCCAACGAGTATTAACTCTTTTATCCCCAAATAGCGGCTGTTCCGGTGCAAGTTTTATAACCTCGCTAAATGGTATTTGCTCTGTATTCCACTTAAAAACCAACGTTCCGAATGGGCGCAGCACTCTAAAACACTCTGCAAATCCTGCTTTAATATCAGCTTTCCAGTTTTCATCCAACACCCCATATTTCTGCGCCAGCCACGACGTTTTACCAGCTCTAACCAAGTGGGGCGGATCAAAAACCACTAAATCAAAGTAATTGTCTGCATATATCATTTTTCTAAAATCGCCAAAAAGTCCAGGGGTAATTTCCAGTTTCCGCCCATCACATAGCGTAGTATCCAATTCTCTGTTATCCTGATAAACTGTATATTTATTATCTCGATCATACCAAAACATTCTACTGCCACAACAAGCGTCAAGTATTCTTGTTCTCGTCATATTTCCAACTCCTTATATTTAATTGGTATCTCGGCTTCTGCCGCTATACCTTGCATAACATATAGTGCATTAGGTAGAGCTATTCCATTGCCCCACATCTTATATTCAGAGCTATCTGTATGAAGTTTGTTATACCATGTAAGGATCTGAGGCTTGGTATATTCTTTAGTTTGTTTGCCATTTATGGCAGCGTGGGTATTTCGGACAGCTAACCAAAATTGAAATTCTTCGTCCGTGAGGTTTTCTTTATAGTCGGGGTGTCCCCATAAATCAGGGAAGCCTTGAAGTCTTGCGCATTCGGTGGGGGTTAAGCGGAGTACTAAGTAACGCGCCTGCACTGCCGCTGGACCTCTTGCGACAAGGGTTGGGCAAATTCCATCGGTGTAGTATTGCGGGTCATATTTTGCATTTTTACCCTGATTGAAAAAAGCTCGGTCTAAAATTATCGGCTTTTCCTCTGCCGGTCGGTCTATAGTATTCAGCGTGTAGCACTCATTTTCTCTCCAGCCTTTCCCGTTACAGCCTGCCGTATCTGCTCGATCTATGCCGTTACCTTGCAGACAGTAAACAACACCTGGTACATTATTGCCGCCTGTACCGCATCTTGCGGTTAAGGTAGGCGTTTTTTCTATGTATTCGCTCGGAGTACGTAACCTGGCTTCTCCTATGTCATAACAACGTACTGCAGGTTCGACGACCAAACACGTGTAATCTGTAACACGATTGTTATGGTCTCCTGTTATAGTCGGTACAGTTTCACCGTCACCATTTCCCCTTGTGTCGTATACTACGGCTGGGACAGCACCTGCTCTCAGTGTAGGGCTTTGTTCTTCTGCATAGCCTACACCTCTTGTTTTTGCGCTTTCTTCTGGACAAAAACCAGCGGATACAGTTATACATGGTGGGTTTTTATAATGCGTTGCTTTCAGACAGGGGGCTGTATCGCCCTGCCATGCGGTTTCAGCTTTGCCTCCGATACTGTCAACGATAATCGGCTGGAACAGGTATTGATCGTTGTTTGTCGCCAGTGTGGCGCTTTTGTCCTTTTGAACCAGTGCGCCCTTACCGCCGCCTTCACAGCCTGAGCGTATTTTTAAGGTGTAAGGGACCATTGCACAGGGATAACCTTGTCCCGCTTGACCACCGCCACCGGATAAAGCCGTGTGCCGTTCCTGCGATATAAAAGCATCACCATTACCTTTAGTCGTTATGCCGTAAGTATTTTGTACGTCTAAGCATTTTGCTTCTCCCGCTCTATCATCTGCTCCAACGCAGTTTTGAGCATCGGCGGCAATTCCTTGCCACGGCGTTCTGCCCGCCTCAAAATACCCTCGCAGGCTTTCGCGCTTAAATAGTATTTCTTGGGCACATTCGCCTCTAAAATCTGCGACAAGGTAGATTCTACGGCGACGCTGGGGGACTCCCCAATATTGCGCATCAAAAACTCGGTACGCAAGGCTCCATCCGTCTCCACTGATACAATCTGCATATGCCCAGCCAGCTTGCGGAACCGCAGGCATAACGGCGTCCGGTTCCGTGATTTTAATAAATTCTTCAAGCACAAGCCTGAAATCTTCTCCCCGATTACTGCTAAATGCTCCTGGTACATTTTCCCAAACAGCGAATCTTGGATAAATTCCATTTGTTTTAACCCTCATTTCTTTTATTATTCGGATTGCCTCCATAAACAACCCGCTTCGTGTTGTTTCTTCGTCGCCGACAGCCGTATGCTTCAAACCAGCACGTTTACCCGCTACTGACATGTCTTGACATGGGCTTCCGAAAGTTATAATGTCCACTGGTTCTATCTCTGCACCTTTGATTCTGCTTACATCACCCAAGTGCTTCATGGTTGGGAAACGGCTTTTAGTAACAGCTATTGGATATGGTTCAACTTCCGATGCATAAACAGGCTCTATTCCGCACAAGCTTGCTGCTAAAGGAAATCCTCCACTGCCATCAAATAAGCTCATTAGTTTCATATCAATCTCCTAAAATTCATTGTCCTCGCTACTTATGCTAACGCATTCCTTGTCCTTCAATCTTTTAAAGTTATTAAATATCTCCCGTGCTGTAACAGCCCGCATATCATCGGACCACATCAAGCAGTTCGGGCAAATATGCACCTCAAAATATCGGCCTCTGGTTACGTGACTACCCGCCGTTGTATTCTTATGGCATATGTCGCAATTCATAATCTCACCTCAAAACGGTTCTGACTTATTAGTGTTCAGCTTGTCAAAATATTCTTCGCCTAAAATCTGTAGTTCTGCCATATCTGCAGCAAGGTTATATATTTTTGCGTGCTTATTATTTCCATGTGTATCGGTAACCTTAGCTCTAAATTCGGCAATAGTCCCTAAGAAACAACCACAAGACACTGTTATACCTTTGTCTTTATTTTTGAAAAATGTCGTAAAACTAAATCTACTACCAATGCGACCGATCAATAAATAGTCAGCGTTGCCGTACACCTCAGCGTCGCCGCACACCTTAGCGTTGCCGTACACCTCAGCGTCGCCGCACACCCTAGCGTTGCCGCACACCCAAGCGTTGCCGCACACCTCAGCGTCGCCGTACACCTCAGCGTTGCCGTACACCCTAGCGTCGCCGCACACCTCAGCGTCGCCGTACACCCTAGCGTTGCCGCACACCCAAGCGTCGCCGTACACCCTAGCGTCGCCGTACACCCAAGCGTCGCCATCTTGCGCTAAGTTATCTTCTTTTTCCACATATCCACCAAGTTCACCAGCTTCAACACTTCCAAAGCTAATTAAAGCCTTAATCCTAAATAATTTCTTGCCCCATTTTTCTATAAACTCTGCTGTCAACTCATACTTTTTCATAGTTACCACTGCTCCTTATATCTCAATGTTATAGCTTGATTTATAATTTTTATTTTCCATTGAGCAATAACTTTTGGAATCAATCCGCTTATATAATCTTTAACAATAGCCTCACGTACTAACTGATGTTCTGTTATGACGCAGTCATTTTTCCAAGCGCTGTAAAATTCTGCCGATTCCGTTCCTGTTCTTCTTTGTTCCACTTTTCAGCACGCTCCTTTTTATCCGTAAAACTCAACGTATCGCCATCAAAGAAAAAGAACAAAGGCTTATTAGTGCTTGCGTTACGAGCCTTTTTCAACTGAAGTAACATATTGAACGGATAAAACTTATTCAGATTATCTTCCTCGATTCTTGTTAAGTTAATCCACAAATCAGCTTCATGTGACATATAACTTGACTGGGCCAGCTTTCCTCTTTCGTTCAGCTGTGCAATCATCACAACGATAATTCCCAAATCCTGTGCAAGTGTCTTTAACTTCTGCGCTGCCGATTTGAGTATCTGCCAATCTTCCTTTGATGGTGCATTAGTCATATCCATACGGCCAATATAATCAACAACCAGCATTTCAATTCCATACTTTTTTACCGCTCTGCGTGTTTCAGAAAAAATATTTTTAACCTGCAGATCCGGTATAGTAAGCGTGTGTAGCTTTCCTTTTGTCATCTCATCACTTTTGCTGATGATGTAATAAAATTCTTCTTCCGTCAATTCTCCACGCCTGATTTTAGAATGGCTTATATGGCTAATTATTGAATTCCACCGCAGCGCCATTTGGTCAGCTGACATCTCAGAGTTTAGATATAGCACAGGTCTTTTCTGTACTATGCCAATTTGATAGGCTAAGTTCATAGCAAATGCCGACTTACCTCCACCAGTTTCTGCAGACAGAATAATTAAATCGCCTTTCTCTAATCCGCCTGTAGCATAATTTATGCTTTTGAACTCAGTCCTTATGACTTTCTTTTCTCTCCGACCTTCTTCGTAACGATCTCGCAGGCTCAATACACAAGTGTCACTCATTTCCTGTGGTGAAATATATACGCGTTCTGCACCAATAGCAGTATTTTTTATCAACTCATTTTCGATGTTCCCATACACATCGTCACAGCAATCACCACGCTCCACAGCTCCTCTGATAGCCTCTGACAAACCTAATAGTTTCCTTGCTTTAGTACACTCTTTAAGCCGTTCTATATGGGTTTTTATGCTTGGTACGAACTGCTCGAATAGTTGGATAAACGACACTCCTAAGCCAAAACTATTTATTTCGTCACGGTGTTTTACTAAAACTGTGCCGACATTCACCTGATCTCCGTCGTTATACATCGCCGCAATCATCAAGAAAATTTTTCGATAAGTCATACTCGTAAAGTCAGTATCTAAAAGCTCTTGTATCCCTTGATCAAGATTTTCTTTATCTGACATCATTCCAGCTAATACAAGTTTTTCCGTATCTTGATCCTGGCCGATCATCGTCGCATCATCTCCCGCAATATCTCTTCTTGTGTTTTTTCTTTTTGCTCTGGCTTCAGCTCAAAAATCCCCTGCCAGCAATTCAGTATGCTGTTTTCTAAAATCTTAATCTTGTTGCTATCATTCCCACCTGACAAAGTATCAAGCTTAACAAAAAGAATATTCAATGCTCTTTCTGTCAAAGGTTTTTTTATTCTCTTTCGCATATCAACAAAATCTTCGATTGCCTTATTCAAGTCAGGATTGCTAGTATATTTAAAAATTAAATCATCAAGAGCCGACTTGTTCGGCTTTTCTTTTTTTATATTTTTTTCTTTATCTATATCTATATCTTCTTCTTTATCTAGGCCGCGATTTTCAGCGACATTTTCGCGACTGTCACGCGATTGTCCAGCGATTGTCACGCGACTGTCACGCGACTTTTTTTCGCCTTCTGAATTTTTATTCACATCTTTCGTCCCAAGAGCTAACACTTTCTGTTCCGCTCTACGTGCTTTTTGACGCTCACGATCCTGCTGTTTTTTCTTTTCATAGGAATCAAGCTGCTGATGTTTATTCCAATTCGGAATGGTAATAACATTATCGACCAATTCAAGCATACCAAACTGTTCAAAAGTCTTAAGAGCCAAACGAACGATATTTATATCACGGCGGAAAATCGTTGCCAGCATCTCATCTGTATATGGAATACGCTCATTCATCAGAAAGACACCATTGTTATTTTGCTTCCCTGCCAATATCAGCAGCTTAAACCAAATCACTATAATTTCGTCTGAACTTGGCAGTCCTTCGATCAACAAAATTTTCTCGTCGTCAAAAATATCTGTTGTAATTTTTATCCATTTTACATCTGCCAAAACGCCCTCTCCCTTCCTGATTAATTATTCATAACAAATGTATTCTAATAATCAGTCGTCTAAATAATTTCTTCCGATAATCTTCATAAATTCTTCTCTGCTGTGAGTTTCTTCAAACTTACGTTGACATTCTCTTTTCAGCAGTAAATCTGTTTGCCTATCCTGATGCGGACCGTTCTTCCCCTTATGATATTCAGGGGTAAGCCAAACTTTAAAGCCGTATCTTTCACTGATTTTTCGTAACGGACCAAAGAAACAATGATGCTCCTCAAGTGGCACATTTTGCACTCCAGACAGGTAACAATATTTTTCCGTCTGCATGATACTCTTAGCCATCTTTCTGCCCCCATTCTGCCAGCATAAGCGCCCTATCAGCATCGGAAATAAGTGTTATGCCTAATTCCTTAGCATCACTGATTACACCGTCTAAAAGCCTTGAAAACTCCTCTGTGTTGTATGTGCTGGAACCAAAATAACATTGTAGTTGTATGCCTGTCTGCCCATTGATTACGACTTCGCCAAGCACTCTCACTGTACGCCATTCCGCTTTTACCCTATCAACTACAGCAGGCTTTACAACTACGTGAGTAAATACGCCATAGCGTGATAACATTTCCATGTATAGCTCGTCCTTACTAGTCCGTAGCTTAGCCGCCATTTCACCCAGCAAAGCCCACAACGCAGCATTAGCGTCCAAACTTCTATCCTTACGCTTCTGCTTGACCTCAATAATATACTGCTTTTCAGTATCGATTTTATTAATTTCTGTTTCCTCTGATAAAGGGATAGGTATTACTAAATTTATGTATCCTATCCCTTTTAACGTCTGTAAACCTTTAACTGTGAACTTCATTTTACTGCTGCCGCCTTAGCATTGATCGTTGCTCTTATAGCAGTATACCCAGCAGAAAACCGTTCATCGTTCATAATAGTTTCAAGCTGTTTAACAGGCAGATCCTCTACTCTGTACCATTTCCCGTTATTGCTTTGTATCAGGCACTGTGTACCTGTGAATTTAACATATTCAAGCTTTACCGGATTTACATCTGTATTTGCTGATACACTTTCTGCCGGCGCTTTCGGTGCAGCTGCCTTTTTCCCCAGCTCAAACCGTACAGCGCCTTTATTATCTACAATTTTCAACTTAATAAATTGATGTGATTCATCCGAATATTCCATTTCTGCAACGCTGAATTTAGTGTAAGTCGTATTCTTACCTTTACTATTTTTAGTGATTTCATTTTCTGCAAGTGGTACAAAAATAAACGGCGCATCATATAACTCACGGCCAATACCCCAATTGAAACCAGCACGTTTAAAACTATCACTCGCTAAACCTTTTGCTGCTTCCGTTTGGCTTTCAGTACCCGTGTCCTCTTTCTCAATCCACTGTTTTTTATCCCCATCCCATACCGAGATAATACAATTCGCATTATCCCTATCATGGTGACGCTGCCAATTCATTGGGCCGAATGTTTCATCCAGAATTCTCATATCTACCCTTGCATCCTTATATAACAGCAAAATAGCTCCGTTTTTAGCCGTAACCTGCTGTACTCTACACTCCACTTCCTCAGCCTTCAAAAGTCGTATTTTATCCATTACGCCCACCTCACTTGATTTGCATATTCAGATTTTCTACAAGCTGTACACCAGTGATTTTTTCGCCAGCTTCTAACGCCTTCTTTAGCGCCACCTTATCTGGCGCAATTGTTACCCGACACCAGTCCGGCGGTAGCTCACTCGCCGAGCACGTAACCTCTACGCTTTTGCTCTTGGTATACTTTACTGCCGCCCTCGGAGTACTGAACGCCTCACCCGCAAGGCTGTTCTGCACATAGTTTTTTAGCCATTCAGCGGTATGCGCAGCAGCTTTCTTTCTCACCGTCAGCCTCTTTATTTCCTCATCAATGGCGGCAGCCTCAGCAACTTTATTTTTGTACCCCAACAGACAACCCTCAATTTTTGCCACTCTGTCCATCTGCAGTTCATCTATATCTTCATTAGTCAGGATTTCCCCAGTTTCGGGGTCTACCATTCTATCCGTATCCAGTTCCATAAGCCGTTCTAACTGTTGATCTATCTCATAAAGTTTCATATTTACACGCCCCAATCTTCAATTTTATTTTCAATCGTATTTGCGCTATTTTTAATCCATTTCAGCAAAACATTTACTTTAGCTTCGCTTCCGTCCAAATCATCTGTGTTATTCAGATTTTCCTGCATTGCATCTAATTCATATCTAATCGAATATACTAAATCATCAAATTTATCCATGCTTGCAATCCTCCAATTCTTTTGCTAAAATGAAGGTGGACGCTAAACTTCGTAAAATTTACAGTCCACCTGAGCTATCGAAGCTGCAACTTCGGTAGCTCTTTTTCTTTTGCCTATCATCTCAACACCCCTACTGTCACTACAGCAGCCATAATAGCTACGTATGTTCCGACAAATATTGCAGTAGTTGCTACGGTAAAATCTCTAATCATAAGCCTGCCACCTGCCCCATAGCGTAACCTATGTCATATATCAGCTTAACTACTGTTGCTATAGCCAAAGCAGTTAAAGACCATACACAAGGCTGTTGCTTAATACTCTCTTTCATCACTACTGCTGTTCCTGCTACTTTGATTAATGCTTTCATCTGCTCTGCCTCATTTCTACTATTTCAGTTTCTTTTTTCATCTGCCTAACTATCTTTTGAACAGCGTCAGCTGTTACTCCTGACACTTTCAACAGACATTCTTGCAGTTCTGCTATTTCAGCGTTAGCGTTATCTAAGGCTTTTTGTAGCTGCATTACCTCTAATCGCTCTCGATTAGAAAGTTTCGGCTTACCGTACTGATCGGCATATCTCGTAACATCTGATATACGATACCGACCACGTACTACTGTTTTAATACCTGCACTAGCAAGCCATTCTTTTACTGTCCTAGCACTAACACCCCACGCTTCAGACAGCTCTCTTATTCCAACGTGTGGACATTCTACAATCATTTAACAGCGCTCCTTTTTGTTAAGATTTCTTAATTTTTGTGGTAAAAAAATATTTACCAACTTGAGATTGTGGAATTTTCAATAATGAACAAGCCTTAGCGATTTGTGGTTGAGTAAAGTAATGTTTGTTATTCATTTTCAACGAAAGATTCGATGTCGATACCCCAAAAGCCTCACAAAATGCAGTTCTTGTAAGAAATGTTCTAATTATTTTTTCATTAAGTTTTGAATAATCAAATTCCGGATTCATAACGTTCCTCCTTTCTTTTCTGTTTCTAAGACGATTATACTACTTAAGCTTTCTTAAGTCAATACTAAATTTTAGTTTTCTTATTTTATCCTTTACTTTCCTTAATATCAGTGTTATTATAGTTGAAGGAAGGATGATTGCAATGAAAAAAACTGATTTTGCCACTAGGCTACAAGAAGCGTTAGATGTCACAGGCATAAAGCCAGTTGAACTGTCCGAAAAAACTGGATTAAGCCAACCTCTTATTAGCCAATATTTAAAAGGCAAATTTAAGGCAAAACAGAATAATCTCTACAAGATAGCCGTTGCATTAAATGTAAACGAAGGCTGGCTTATGGGATTCGATGTAGAAATGGAACGCCCCACTCCTATTTATATCGATCAGGAAGATAACTATGTATTATCTGATCAGGAAAAAATTCTTATAGATAAGTTCCGCAAAATTGAAGATAATGATAGATATATTGTTATTGGCTTTATTGATGGACTGCTAACTGCAGAAACATCAAAAAATAAAAATGCAGTTTAGGAGCGTGATACTTTGTTATCCAGAACAATCAAGCTTATCGAATGCAACATGAAAGATTTTTCGCCTGGTGAGCTAAATCAAGTGATTGGTTATGTTTTAGGAATCAAGGAGCATCACATTATTGCCCAGTGTCCCCGAAGAAAGAGGACGGACAAGATAATTCTATAAAGATCTTATCTTTCCCCAAGGCTAAATGAAATAAAAAAAGACCGCTACCAAACGCCCGGTAGCAGCCATAACAAAAATAAAATATTTACAACGGCAATGTTAGTATAATATAATCTAATTTCTTAAACAATAAATTTATTTTAATACTTAACACTTTAAAAACTTAAAATATAGGAGGTGAAAAAATGGAGTATAATTTCACTTTTAGAGAAAAAGATAAAGGATTTCAAGTAATATTATCCTATAAAGATAATCGTGGTTGTTGGAAGCAAAAATCAAAACAAGGATTTAAAACCAAAAGAGAAGCAAAAATAGCAGGCGATAAGTTACTAGAAGAAGTTAAAGCAAATGCGCCAATATATATGGACAATAGCACTGCAAGAATAACCTTTGGTGAATTTTCCGCAATGTATCTTAATGATATAAGAAGGAGCATAGCATACAACACTCTACTCGGATACCAGCACGCTATCAAAGCCTTTTCAGAACTAAAAGATATGCGTCTGGTAGACATAACGCATAGCGACATACAATCAATATTTAACTCTTTACCAGTGAAAGCAAACACCGCCAATTTGTATCTCGTAAAACTAAAAACTATTTTTAAAAGAGCGGTATCTCCATACGAGCTTATAACTAAAGATCCTACGATAGGAATACATCCGTTAAAAATAAAAGGTCAAAGAAAAATAAACGCCCTTTCCAAAGAACGTTTAGAAGCTGTTCTGGCACGTTTAAAATCCAAGAACTATACTTTATATACAGCGTGTTGTATCGCCGCTTTCGCAGGGCTTAGGGTTGGCGAGATAACAGGTTTGAAATGGTCTGATATTGATTTTAATGCAGGAACATTAAAAGTAGAGCGACAAATGGTTGCTACAAATAGAAATATTATGACCCTACAAGAATTAAAAAGCAATAACTCTTATCGAACTGTACCTATACCTATGCGATTACAAACGGTTTTAATTGAATACAAGAATAGATATCCTCGTCACATCAGCGATATGGTATTTTGGAATGTGACATATCACTCTATAAAAAGAGTTTCTCTTTACACAAAAGATGACACAAGTATTCATGACTTCAGGCATACTTATGCTACAACATTACTTAGTAGTGGCTTTGATATTAAAACGGTCGCAGCATTGTTGGGAGATACAGTTGAAACAGTTTTAAAGGCATATGTACACTACACTGATGAAATGAGAGAAAATGCACAGAAGCGTCTCTCAAATTTTTTTTAGAAAATTTTTGACGAATTTTTGACGAATTTGTATAAATCCCGCTTTACAAGTCGTTCTTTGGCAATTATAATATTATATCATATAGTATACACTATTTAAATGATAATCGCTAGTATAAACATTATAAATGAGGGAGAATATGAATGAGCAAAGCAATAGGAATCGTAGCAGAATATAATCCTTTCCACAACGGCCACGCCCATCATCTGCGCGAAGCAAAGCGGATAGCCGGCAACAGGCCTGTCATTGCCGCTATGAGCGGCAGCCTTGTACAGCGCGGCTTGCCTGCCCTGACTGACAAATGGACCCGTGCCAGAATGGCCGTTTTAGGCGGCGTTGACCTTGTTTTAGAGCTGCCGACAGTTTTCACCTGCCGCAGTGCGGAATTTTTTGCTGCAGGAGCTGTAAAATTACTGGCTGCTACCGGGATGGTATCACATCTTGCTTTTGGTGCGGAAGCAGCCAATTCGCAGCAGCTGATGCTCACCGCAGAATTTTTGAACGAGCCTGTTTTTCAGGACGCACTGCATCATTATCTGGATGAAGGGCACAGTTATGCCAAGTCCTTAGAGCTTACGCTGGCGGAAGACCCTTCCATGCTGACGATTGCTGAACATCCTAACAATATCCTGGCTTTAGAATATTGCCGCCAGCTTCTGCACGGCGGTTACGAGATCGAACCTGTCGTCGTTAAACGCCGCGGCAGCGGCTATAAAGATAAAACCATCAACGGGCCTATTGCCGGCGCAACAGCCATTCGTGAGCATTATCGCGGCTATGGCATCGATGAAGCGCTGCTCAGCACAGTTCCGGCAACTACAGCCCAGCTGCTGCGTGAGGCAGATCTTCAGCACCGAATGGATATCAGTGATAAAATTCTGAACCATCTGCTTTTATACAAGCTGCGTTCTTTGACACCGGCCCAAATAGCCTCAGCCTGCCAATGCAGCGAAGGATTGGAAAACCGTCTGGCAGAAGCTGCTTCCTGCACTACATTCCAAGACGTAGTCAGCGCCACAGTTACCAAACGTTATCCCGCTTCACGTGTCAGAAGACTGCTGATGCAGCTTTTACTGCAGCAGTATCGCGCTATGTTCGATAATGCCAAAGACCCAGCTTACATCCGTGTTCTGGCCTTTAACGACCGCGGCCGCGAACTGTTGAAAGAAATGCAGGATTCTGCTCAGCTGCCTGTAATTATCAAACTGGGCCGCAACATCTTGGAAAAATACGGAGAGAAAGTCGAGCAGCAGCTTTCCGTTGATATTGCGGCAACTAATCTGCTGACACTTTTGCAAAAGAACCACCAACCACAATACAACAACGATTATACTGTCTCTCCGATCTATATTCAAAAATAATAAAGCAACAAAACAAAAAGCCTTCCGCTTAAGCGGAAGGCTTACTTTTTTTCAAAAGCTTATTCTTCGTCTTCTTCCTCTTCCATCGCCAGAAGTTCCATATCACGCTGAGGGCGTGAAGACATAACGCTTTCACGTTCAGCATTAACGGAAGCGCGGTTATCGTTTACAGCCTGTAAAGCGGACTGCAGACTACCGCTCAAATAGCCAAGCATATCATCGGCATATTGCAGCACATCGTGTTTTACACGCTCAACATAAGCATCAGCTTCGTCTTTCATTTCCTGCTGGTTACGCAAAGCAGTACTCTTTACATCTTCAGCAAAGGCTTCTGCCTGTTTGGAAATTTCTTCCTGACGCATTAGTCTTTCAGATTCGGATTTTGCCAATTCTAAAATACGGTCAGCTTCGGTTTTAGCCTGCAAAACAATATTGTCAGCTTCTTCATGAGCTTTGGTGACGATTGCTTTTTGTTCTTCAAGCAGTCTGGTAGCGCTTTTGACTTCTTTGGGAATCGCTTCCTTCAAATCATCCAGGATACCCGCCAAATCGCTCTCTTCGATAATGATCTTATCAGTAAGAGGTATACGGTTAGCCTCAGAAATAAGGTTATACATTTCATCAAAAATTCTGTCCAAAGTCGCACTTGTACTTCTATCAATCATCATCAAACTCAACCTCTTTCTAATATTATTCTTTGCTTATAACAAGGCTTTTGATCCGATCTTCCACACATTCAGGAACAAGACCATGGATACAACCGCCAAAGGTTGCCAATTCTCTTATTCCAGAGGAACTTAGGAAAGAGTAATTAGCATTAGTCATAATAAAGACTGTTTCTAAGTTATTGTCTATTTTTTTTATGAGCAGAGCGCGCTGAAATTCATATTCAAAATCAGAAAACGCACGTAAGCCCCTTACAATAAAAGGAGCTTTTTCCTGCCTGCAGAATTCATTTAAAAGACCGGAAAAACAGGTTACTCTGGCATTAGGGATATGTTTTGTCGCATCCCTGAGCATTTCTACCCTTTCCTCCATGGTGAACATTGCTTTATCTTTACCCGGATTATGAAAAACGCTGATAATGATCTCGTCAAACATTTGGCTCGCCCGTTCAAAAATATCGAGGTGGCCATTAGTAACCGGGTCAAAACTACCCGGACAGATCGCTCTACGCACTGTTTAACCTCCTAGAAGCTGCAACGCAGTCTGGTCATAAATTCAATTATCTTGTTCCTTATTCGACGTACGTTTCTGTATTCCTGCTATTTTTTTACAAATTTATTTTATTATTTTACAACATTTTATTATACTTTGGCAAATCTTATAAACGAAAGTAAAGTTTCACCATAGTGTTCCTGACGCACAAGCTCAAAGCACGCTGCCAGTACGCCTATTTCATCGTGCTTCGAATGTTCGATGATCAGATAGCCTCCGTCTTCAAGTACTTGAAAGTGTTCCATTTTCTGCAGAACTTTCTGAACCCAGCCTTTATTATAGGGAGGATCGCAGAATGCAAAATCAAATTTTAGTCCCTGATGATGCAGATGTTCGATAATATTTACCGCGCTGCCTTTGAGAACCTGAACATCAGCCTCCGCCCGGCATTTAACGATGTTGCTTTGTACCAGGCGCAGCGATTCCCGGCTTTCATCGACAAAAGTAACCGCAGCAGCGCCGCGGCTCCACGACTCCAACCCCAGATTACCTGTTCCGGCAAACATATCCAACACACGTGCGCCAATAATTTTAGTGCCAATAATATTAAATAGAGATTCTTTGACCCTGTCAGCCGTGGGACGTACGTCCATATTCTTTGGCACAGTCAATTTCAGCCCCCGTGCCTTTCCCGTAATTATCCGCATTCAAAAAACTCCGTATCTGTAATATAATAAATATAACAAGAACGGCAAAGGAGACAGCCTATGAACAAGAAAAAGTTTATTCTGCTCGCATTACTGCTGCTCTGCGCCTATTTTTATGAACTATTCGGCGGTATGCCTGCAACTGTCCCATTTGCGCCTCAGCCTGTAAAAGCCGATACTTCGCTGCTGCTGGCTCCGTTAGACAGCCGCCCTCCCTGCAGCGCTATGGTCAGAAAACTGGGAGCACTGGCTTCTATCAACGTGATTACACCGCCGCAAGAACTTCTTGACAATTATAACACACCTGCTGATAAAGAAAAACTGTTTGCCTGGCTGAAAAATGAAATGCCGCAGCATCCAGCCGCAATTTTATCAGCCGATCTTTTAGTACACGGCAGTCTGCTGGGCTCACGCGTACCTTTGGGAACAATTAACGATGAAGAAAAGTTTTTGACTTTCGTAAACAAACAGCATGCTCTCAATCCACAAATCGATATGGCGTTTTTTTCCGTCATTCCAAGATTGCTGGTCAGCGATCAGCTTATACCGGACAGCTGGTATCAATGGCATCTGATGCGTTATGCAACATTAAAGGATATGGCAGAAACATTCGGCGATCCTTACTTTACCAGGCAGCTGCTGGCGATCGATGCACGCATACCGGATGATATTAAAACGAAGTACAGCAGTCTGTATGCCGATAACGACAGTTTTAACAAAAAACTGGTCCAGCTGGCACGCGCAGACGGTCTGACTTTGGCTATAGGGCAGGACGACGCCCAGCCATTCGGGCTTCCTAATCGTAATGCTAATCATGCGCTGGCATATATGAAACATGCAGATTTAGGTTCCAGCGGGCTTATTACAAGCGGAGCTGATGAAATATCAGTTTTACTGCTGACCAGATATTATAATAAACTGTATAATTACAAGCCGCGCATTTTTGTAGAATATTCCTCGCCTAAAGTCGCAGCTAAAATCATGCCCTATATGCCCTGTTCTGTTGACGCAAGCATCCGGGACAAAATAAATTTTATCGGCGGTCAGCTTACAGATGATGCTGCTGTCGCCGACTTTATTTTATTCGTACACTGCGGCGACGATGACAATCAGCCTAATAAAGCTATGCTGCAAAAACTTAAAACCCTGCTTATATCAGACCGCCACATTGCGCTGGTTGATCTTACGGCCAACTATACTGAAAACGAACTTTTAATACCTAAGCTTTTGGAGGCTAAAGTACCGCTCAGCAGGCTGGCAGCTTTTTCAGGCTGGAATACTTTAAGTAATTCACTGGGAACCGCGCTTAGTCAAGCAACATTATTTACCGGCCAGCTGCACCGATTACCGCAATCAGAACATCCGTCACTGTATGCCCAAAATCTGAACTTCACAGTTGAACGTTTACTTGATGATTATGCCTATCAGAAATTAATGCATGCACAGTTAACTACATTACTGAAACTGAAAGGCTATAAGCCAACTGATTTGGGAGACAACAAGTTTTTTGCAGAAACGCTTATTCGTGGCTTTTTACAGCGTCAAAAGATTCAGCTTCTATATGGAGACCTTGGCCGTACACCTTTTTATCGCAATAACGACAGCAATTATTATTTAACAGGTATCGACATCAATGTAAACCTGCCCTGGGCACGTATTTTCGAAATCAATCTTGATACAAACTGCAGCTTTGGAGAAAACCACAGGCAGTGAAACAGCTTGCCAACATTTAGTAAATAAATAAAAGCAGAATGTCGGCTTTTTTCTTTGACAAGAGCATGATATCATAATTGATAAACAAGAAGTCACCATTAATAGCTACAACAATATAGCTTAACTTTTGAAATAAAGAAGGGTTTATTTTATGATTTCTCTTTCAAGACTGATCATTTATGTTTTTATATTATGGTTTTGTTATATGGCGTATCTGGTAAAATTCAGATAGCTATTTGAAAAGAAACACTATGGGAAATTTTTTCACTGCTCCAGCAAAAATCACTTTAAATACTTCCTTTAAAACAAAATAAAAAAGCCGCAGATACGCTCTGCGGCTAACTTTTTAAGTGGTCGGGGCGGCGAGATTCGAACTCACGGCCTCTTGTACCCGAAATCACTTTAGGCACTTTTTAACACTACTAACTACGATTAAAAAAAGGCTTTAAATCCTTGCCACTACTACGTTTCGAAAAAAATTACATTTTAAGTAAAACTAACTCAATCTGTCAAAAATACGCCCTATTGTTGACAGGTTGTTGACAGAAATCACAAAATTAACGATGCAATATTATACAAAAAGCGCCCTTAAAATAAGGACGCTTTAGTTAACGATTATCTACCATTTACTCTCGATAATATTAAGTTTTATTCTCGTAAGTCCAAAAACTTCATGATTAACATTCATACCTACCCGCTCCAAGGTTTCTTTTAAACCATTGTGCAATGCTTCAGTATTATATGCGTAATACTCGGTAAGCAGTACATCTAAAGCAGTCATTTGCTTTCTGATTTTTTCAATAGCTTTCTTAACCTGCTCATTTTTAGGCGCATCTACTACCATTTTCTTTGCCCATATCGATTTTTCAGGCTCAACTGGAATTGGTTTGGGCTTTTTAGTAATAAATATCGACTTACAACTTTCTTCGCGATTTCTTACTTTGCAAATTTTTCTCGCTCCCGAAGCAGTTATAACTATAAGTGACGCCGTCATTACTGATGTACAACCCGGATTATCCTTTTTAAACAATTCCAGGTCCTCACCTGCCAGCAAAAAATAATCACGGCTTTTTATCAGTAACCCTTTTTTCGACCAATATGGAACAAGGTTAAAAACTCCTGTCTTTAATACTGCCGCTAAATCACGTTTAGTTATTACTGGTATTCCTCTGTAATATTTTAAGCTTGGCTTGTATGGTTCTTCGATCAAAGTTTGTTGCTTTGGCAACTGCTTTAGCTTAGCCTCCATTTCGTGAAAGCGTTGGACATAAGAAGCTGTAAATATTGCACCTTTTCTTCCAGTCTGCTTATGAGCTAAAAACTCACAACCTTTTTTAGTGATTTTATAACTCCTCAATGTGCGACCAATCTTATCCTTGTAAGTTGCTGCTTGAAAAAATTCGTTGAGCCCAACTTTGGACTGAATGAGATATTCGGCATAAACGCTTATATCTCTTAATAAATGTTTATGCTCTTTTTCCAACATTTTAGCGACTTCACGGCTATCCAAGCTTAATGTTTGCAAATTGTTCATTTTAATAACTCCTTTCAATTTGAAAGAAGTTCCCCTATATGATACAATATTTCACAGAGGGAAACCTCAGCTAAAATGTACTCGCTTATCTTTCCACGGAGGGCGGGTACATTTATTTTTTTATGTCGCATTTCAACTTTTTTATTCCTCGACGTATAGCTTCATTTCTTCCAACTTGCTCTTGGCTACAATATTCATCTAGAATTTCTTTGCATTCTTCATCAAATCTAACTGTAGCTTGATACGTCTGTGGATTTTCAGTCGGACGACCCATTTTGGCGTTCAATCATTTCACCTCACTTTTGAACCTCAAATATATATTATATTTTTGAACTTCAAAAGTCAAGCGTTATTTTATGTTCACTTTTTATTTTTAAATTTATTTAAATAGTGTTTAGCTACTTCTAATTTTATTTGATTCACGCTCAAAGACAAGGGGAAATATATAATAATTACTAAGAAACCAAAACCTATACTAATAATAACGTTACAATAATAATCAAATATTGCATTTATCGATTCAATAATATAAGAGTTATTTCCATTTTCAGTTCCTTTTAAAAGCAAATTTTGTCCAAGGACACCAATAGCTAACATCATAGGTATAGTGCAAGTAATAAATTTATCAAATGTTCTAAGACTAGATTCACGTTTTTTTTCATCTACTTCACACATAGTTACAATTTTCCCTAACTCTTCAGCATTTAACTCCCTATATTGATTATAAAATTTATCAAATATTATACTATCCACATATCCTCCATCTATTATCTTTATTAATAAACAAACAATCCTTTCAATATTTTTTTTAAAATTCATTTTTAACCTCCTTATTTTTCCTTAGAATAAAAAACACATT